>Ga0164293_10002008_pt1 | contig 17212 bp, 18 predicted proteins | sample GEODES118metaG_FD_111487 | JGI IMG/M metagenome (GOLD analysis project Ga0164293, IMG submission 111487) | Eutrophic lake water microbial communities from Lake Mendota, Wisconsin, USA - GEODES118 metaG | ecosystem: Environmental > Aquatic > Freshwater > Lake | place: USA: Lake Mendota...
ATATGGTTGTCCAAATGTGGTTGTTATATTTTTTTGTTGATTATTAAGTCGATCTAGTAATAAATTTTTATATGATGTACTAAGGAATGTTAATGATTTTTCTTTAGGTAATATATCATACATATCAATATAGTTGTTTTTAGATAAAATACTCCCTAATTCAATTCCGGTCGGACCCATACCAACAATTGCAATTTTCATCCATTTTTTTCCAATTAAATTATTAATTTGATTTTTCCATTCACCTAGACTTTTATATGATCCAAGTCCAACTACTAAATGATCATATTTTATATCATCATTATTAATTTTAACACTTTTAACACTTTTAACACTTAATTCAGAAGAATTTAACTTTAGATCAAGAGTTTTTATATCCATTTGTATTTTTTTATTTGGTCCCTTAGTAAAAAAATCACGTATATGTAAAAAACTGGATTGTTCGTATTTTTTACCACGTTGCAATGAATACATAATATCTTGGGGGTTAATGAATGAATCCTTGTATATTTGAGTAACAAAAAATTTATTATAATTTATATGATGTAAAAAACCTCGAGCAAAAAAACCGTCGCCTAACAAAACTACTCTATTTTTTTCAACGGACATATTTTTATGATCATTATAAACTATAAAAACCTTAAACTTTTTGGAAAAATTGATTTAATTATTAGAATTATTAGAATGATTAGAATCGACATAAATGTCAGAATCTTTTTCATATAAAGTGTCTAATGGTAAATTTAATTTTTATAGAAATAAAGAAGACATTGGTATTATCCAGTTTCATCTTGAATATAACCAAATTACAATTGGATGGTTATGTATAAAACCAGGAAACATTAAAACTTTAGAATTATATCATCGTAGAGGATATGGAACACATATGTTAAGACTATTTGAAAAATACGTAATTAAAAATTATCCGTCTGTTTCAAGTATTGTTCTTATACCGGAATATTTTGATGGAATAAATAAAAATGGATTATGTACTTTTTATGAAAAATCCAATTATTCACAAGAAAAATATGGATATCCATATTATATCAAAAAATTGGTTTGATTTAGGTCCATAGGTATGTAAAAATTGAATCCTTTTTATCCTATTATTGACATATTAATAGGGTGTATGATCGCCCGACGGGGAGATTGTATGTTTGGAAACGAACCTAGCCCCGTTATGCTGTTAATCCGACGAGACGTCGTCGGATAAGCATCATAGCGTCAGAAATGGCCTAGAGAAATCGAAGCTGTTGAAAATTTTTTTTATTGAAATATGATATGTTATTCAATACTTCATGTTATATATAAAAAATGGTTTGATTTAGGTCCATAGGTATGTAAAAATTGAATCTGTTTTATTCTATTATTATCATATTAATAGGGTGTATGATCGCCCGACGGGGGATTGTATGTTTGGAAACGAACCTAGCGCTGAGAGCGCTAGCCCCGTTATGGTGTTTATCCGACGAGACGTCGTCGGATAAGCACCATAGCGTCAGAAATGGCTTTGAGGTAAATCGAAGCTGTTGAAAATTTTTTTTATTGAAATCTGATATGTTATTCAATACTAAATGTTATATATAAAAAATGGTTTGATTTAGATCCATAGGTATATAAAAATTGAATCCTTTTTATCCTATTATTAACATATTAATAGGGTGTATGATAGCCCGACGGGGAAATTGTATGTTCGGAAACGAACCTAGCCCCGTTATGTGGAGTTTCCTGACGAGACGTCGTCGGGGAATGAAGCATAGCGTCTGAAATGGCCTAGAGAAATCGAAGCTGTTGAAAATTTTTTTTATTGAAATATGATATGTTATTCAATACTAAATGGTATATATAAAAATTAAATTCGTTTAGTCTATTAATATATTACTAAGGTCGGAGTGACGATTAATTGACGTGGATGAAGATCTACTGAAATAAATCCGATTCTGACCAATGACCCAGTAACGTTGGACTATTGGTCAAAGATTAAGTAATATTGCTTACGAAATCATCTTTTTTTTCAAAACAATAAAGATTATTTTTTTTAATATAACGTAGGTCAATTTAGATTAGATGATATATTATTGGATTTGAAACACATTTACATGGTATTTAATGATGATTCTGTGAAAAATATTTACGTTGATGTACTAGCCACGCAAAAAATAAGTCTAATGTTAGCTAATCACTTTTTTAAATATAATAAATTTAATTATTTTTTAAAAGTAGGTCGTTTTAGGTCCATATGTATATAAAAATTGAATCCATTTAGCCCGTTAATATATTAGTGGGGGGGATCTGTTGGATTCGGGCCGCTAGGATCTGCTTATCCTGATGCGTTTATTCGTGTCACTCCCGGTGTTTAGGACGAGATGTGGTTAGCGGCGAGATAAACGCGCGTCCTAGCACGCCTCCGTCACTGTCACCTATATCATATCTTCTCTGCATGAAGACATCTTTTTTTTATATTAAAAATCAACCTTTTTTTTATATAAAAAGTAGGTCATTTTATGTTTGTAGGTATATAAAAATCGAATCCTTTTAGTCCATTAATATATTAATAGGGAGCACTAGCCGCCGCGTTTAGCGCAATTCATAACCCTCCTTGTTAGGCACGCGGCAATACCAATACGCCCTCCTTTCATTGTAAATTTTTTTTATTGATATTAAAAAACAAACTTTATTTTTTATTTTATTAATATATTAGTATATGTATAAAAATTCATAACTAAATCACATCATTCACTATTTTTTATCCAAATACAGCCTCTTTTTCAAAATACATATTTAATATTAATGATTTATCTTTGTATTGATTGTAAAGAGGTCCTAATGACGATGTAGTTGGGATAATAACATCTGATTTATTATTTGTATCTTTAACAAAAAAATAAATCGCTTCTTCTTTTTTTAATTCGATCTTATTTCGTAAGATAGTAATAAATTGAGTTAATGTCATGTCAAATGGTACTATCAATTTAATATTACCTATTTTTTTATAACTTATGCTTGATAGAACAATTGGGATACGGTTAGGATATTTAATTAATAACTCTTCTATCTTTTTTTTAGAAAAAGAGTCAGTTGAGATTAAATTTGAAGTCATTCTAAAACATAAAAAGATTTTTTTATTCAAAATTCCAAAAAATAAAAAAAGTCATTTTTACAAATACAAACATTAAAAATCAAAATTGTAAAAATATAAAAAATAAATTTATTTTTTTATTTACAATATAAAATTTATTATCCATATATTATTTGCAAGATGGATAGTATAAAATCAATTATTACATATAAACCACCCGGGTTAACAATGATCCAATTTATCAAAGAATTTAGAATTCTAAATGAAAAAAATGAAAAATACCATAGAAATGGTAAAATTGATAAAATATGTTTTGCTGGTAGATTAGATCCAATGGCAAGAGGTAAAATATTATTATTATTTAATGATGAATGTAAAAAAATTAATGAGTATAAATCACTGGCTAAAACATATCAATTTAGAATTATTTTAGGTATCCAAACTGATACTGATGATCCACTTGGTATAATTGAAAATATACAACAAATTAATTGTAAAAATAATTACAAATATGTGCTTGATAAATTGCATGAAACAATCATATCTAAAATTAATTCCGATTCTTTTTTACAGAAATTTCATAATTATAGTTCTAAATGTATAGACGGACAACCTTTATGGTATTATAAAAAAAATAATATTTCAATAGACGTTCCATCACATGAAGTTTCAATTTATGATTATCAAATTGATAGTAATCTAGAAACATATGATTATAATAAATGGTCTTCCGAAATTATTTCACAAATTAAAAAAATAGATCATGCTTGTGATTTTAATCAACAAAATATCATTGATCAATGGAGTAAAAATCATAATCTTTTAGAATTATATGCTATACCAGTTACGCTAACGGTGTCGAGTGGTTTTTATATTAGACAATTTGTCAGAGACTTTAACAACGAAATAGATTGTCCTTTATTAACTTATGATATCAATCGATTAGATTTTGTAGAAAAAAAATTTGGAAAAACTCCAAAGAATGTATTTAATTCAATTATGCCTTCACGTAATTTTGGTGAAGCATATGATAATTACATACTTTAGGACCCTTGTCAGTGTTTGAAATGTAAATCGGGCCTCGCTGGAAATCAAATGAATCTCTTCCAATGAGCACCTCGTCGGTATCAAACACCACACAAAAGTGTTTTTCATGCGTTTTGCTGTAGACAACTGCGAAAAGAGTGTACATCATAGAAGTTATTTCATCGTCGAAAGTACCACACATAGTTTCTTTTTCATTGAGACTCTTAAGATAGAACTTAGCCTCTTTGAAAATTGATTCTAACATGATTTGCAACTTACCACTCTTAATAAACTCCATTGATTCATCGCTGTACCACAATTGTTTACCCGGAGTAAACCCGCACACACTAAACAAAGGATTCGAAACGTCGTCCTTAATTTCCGCCATATCGGAAGTAAAAATTCTAGAGAAAGAATTGAATATAATTTCAATACAATATGTATTAAATTTCAATTTTTATAATACAAAATAGTCTAAAAACCGAAAAACCAAAAAACCAAAAAACCAAAAAAAAATTTGTAGTTCAAAAACATCAAAAATTCAATCTAGTTCAATAGATTACCAAATAAGGAGTTCGTACTCTACGATCTCATCTTTAGTATACCATTGTTCAGTGTGGAACTGAAAGGATTGTGACTCTTCATTATCTAGATATTGTACGACAATATATAGATCGAAAAGGTTTGACTTTGGACCATATTGATCATGACCATCGTGCGAAATTTTTTCCTTAATCGATGTAATGACAAACTGACGACCCTTGGTGTTTTGCTCGAGGAGATTTGTAAAATTCCCTCGAAAAAACTCCTTGGCATACTTGGTGAATGAATTAAGTTGGACATTGTATCCAAAAAACACCGACATGTTTTTAATAAATGGTTAAATTGTAGACTAACCAATAATATTAATAATGATTGTAAAAATCAATTTTTTATGAATATAAAGATGCAAAAAATGTTATTGTTATTCTATCCTTCAATCAAATTATGACCATTGTCATCATCCTCAACTTTATATGTATTTCTAGTTATTATTCTTTTTGCGAAAAAAACTATTATAATACTACCAATTATTAAGATACCTATTTTAGTTGGATCTGTTTCTTGATTAATATATAAATTATAAATAACTACAAATATAACTGATAAATATAATAGCCATAATAGATAATTGGGCTTTCTAGATTCTGTTATATTAATTGATGTATTCACAACTGGGTTTCTTTTTTCATTTGATTCAAATAAAACATTAGTATTAATCTTTTCATTTCTTTCTTCAGTGTTTATGTTTTGATTTTGCTTTTGATTTTGAATTTCTTTTTCATTACTTGAAACTAGTTGAATTGTCTCTGTAATTTCTTTAATTTCGTCCTTTTTTTCTTGAGTTGTCATTTTATTTATTTATTTACTTATTGCTAGAAAAGTTATTAATGAATATAACTCATTGAAACAAAATAAAATAATTATACATATTCTAGATACATACAATGAATAGTAAGTTAAAAATCGAAAAATATATAAGTACCTTACAATTGTACCATCGATCAACATATGATTTATTTATAGATAAAAGTAGCATAGTTAATTCTGGTCTAGGTGTTTTTACAAAAAATTTTATTCCTAAAAATAGTTTAATAGATGAATATTATGGAGAATATATCGAAAATTTTCCAGGAGGAGAATACTTTTTTAAAATCGATGAAAATTGCGGTATTAATGCAATAAATACTCCAAGATGTTATATGGCAATGTTAAATGATGCATCTTATCGTCCTACCTCAAAAAGAGGTCTGCGAAAGTTTGTTGATCATAATTTTATCAATAATTGTTATTTTGTAACTGACATTGAAAATAAAAAGGTAAGAGTTTATAGTTTAATTGACATACAATATAATACAGAGTTATTTATTTCATATGGTTATGAATATTGGAATGACAAATAAATATAAATACACTTGAAGTGTATTATATGTAGATTATATAAAATGAATTTAAAATTACAAAAATATGGGATAGTTTCATTATTATTTACGATAAACGCAGCATTAACCTCATTATTTATATTATATGACAAACATTGGTATGCATTTACATTTATTTTAGCATTTTCGTCTATTATAAATTCAGTAAGTGTACTTTTAATTATTTATAAAAGATTTACATCAAATCAAAACCAAAATCAAACTCAAACTCAAACTATTAGAATTTATCCAAAGAACTATTTATATGTTATTCCTTGTTATAATGAATCAGAAGAAGAATTAAAGCAATCTATAAATTCATTAACATTACAAAGAATTGTCAAAAATGATAAGAGATCATTATTTATTGTGTGTGATGGTATTGTAAAAGGTAGTGGAAATTCTGAGACAACAGATGTTATTTTAAAAAGAATATTAAACGTAACAGACTTCGGAGAACGATATGAATATAAAACTTGGGATAATACTAACAATGTTATTACTATTTATCGTGGTAAATATACATATTTAACTGAAAATATTGATTATATGTTATGTATTAAAATTAAAAATTATGGTAAACGTGATTCATTAGTTTTAGCAAGAAAGTTATGTTATGATTATAATATTAACACAATTGACAATACAGTTTTATCAATTGATATGTATCATAATTTTAAAGATATTTATGATTCGGAAATTGATTATATAATTGGTATTGATGCCGATACTATTTTCGATTATAATTGTTCATATGAATTGATTAATGCAATTGACAAAAATAAAACTATAGTTGGGTGTGTTGGTTTTGTTGATGTTAATAAAACACAACATACATATTCACCTTGGACACTTTATCAATATGCTGAATATACATATGCTCAATGTTTAAAGAGATATACACAATCAAATATTACGCAAAAAGTCAATTGTTTATCTGGATGTAATCAAATTTTGAGAATATGTAAAGAAACATGTGGAGAAAAAATATTAAAAGCCTTCAATTATTTGCCTGAAAATAATGAAAATATTTTTAATCATATTCGTTCCTATGCAAGTGAAGATCGAAATCATGTAAGTCTGATGTTATCAATGTATCCATATGTTAAAACTGTTCAAAATCTTAATGCAATTGCATACACAAATGTTCCTAGATCACCAAGTGTATTTTTATCCCAACGTCGTAGATGGAATTTAGGGGCAAATAGCAATGATTTAATGTTATCCTATTTACCTGGAATAAATATTTTTGAAAGAATATCATCCATTAACAATGTAATTACATTTTCATTAACATCATTCATTTTTGCGGCAACTGTATATTTTATTATGGCTGTTATTCAATCACCCTCAATGTTAATGCTTTATTTATCAATTATTATGATTATACCATTTGTATATGCTTTAAGTATACCAATTTTTGTTAAAAAACAACCGTACTGTTATTATTACACATCATTAATTATATTTTACAGTTTGTGTGGGTTTATTAATTTAATCACTCACATATATTCGATTTTACAAATGGATACTATTAAATGGGGTAAAACCAGATCTATTGAAAAAAATGAAACTGAAACTGAAAATGAAAATGAACTTACACCATCAACTTCATCATTTGAACAAAAAATAGAAGAAAATAATGAAGAAAATTATGAAGAAAATAATGGTTATATTATTGTCGATGATGATAGTGATGATAAAAAAACAGAAATTGAAGAGGCAGAAGAAGTAATTGTAGGAGAGACAGAAGAAGAAGTTGAAGAAGTTGAAGAAGTTGAAGAAGTAACAGAAGAAGAATTAAAAGAAAAAGATAAAGAGATTGAGACTATTTATTTTTTAAATAATGAAAATAATGAAAATAGTGATTCTTATTCTACAAAAGAAACAGATGTTTAATTGGATAGATTTTATATATTGTCACTGTGTGTTATTTTTATCTATATAATTGTAATAGATAAAAATAACACATGGCAAGTGTATTACCCGGTTTATTAAAAATGTCTACTAGTGGAACAAAAGTAGCACACACAATTGGACAAGGAATAGCGAAAACAGAAGCAAGAGCGCTACAAACAGCATCTAAGTATAGTGAAAATGCAATACAAAAAGCAATAGATGCACAAAAACTAAAAATTATGAAAGGAACTGCTGCTGGATATAAAATACGTGATTTTTTTGGAATAAACCCTAAAAGATTTATGGCTAGAAAAAAAGAGGAAGTACTTAAAGCAGAAGAAAAAATAAGAAAACAAGCATTTGTCCTTTCAGGATTACAAACTCCGGTTGCAGCGGCTGCAGAAAAATGGAAAGCACAAACAGCAAAAAAAATAGTTGCTGCACAATCAAAATTACCGCTATCATCAGCAGGTCAACAAAGTATTAAGTTATATGATTCTAGACCATTAAATGTTCTTGTTGGTGGTGGTAAACTTAAAAGTAAAAAATTAAAAAGATATAATAGATCAAAAAAATCAAAATATACTAATGTTTAATTAAATAAATTATGCATATAATCAAAGAAACCAGCAGTTGCATAACGTAATTTCTTTTTGTAAATAATCATTATATTACCATGTGTATCAATTTCGCAATTATTTTTAAAATCAGTTTCGCATTTATAACGGTACATATTAATATGTTTATTTACAAAATCAGTTAACATTTCATAAGTTGTTAGATGTCTTAAATTTAATGAAATGTATCTTAAAACTTTTGTTAATTCCGGTTGATTTCTTAAACCGTATGTTAATATATTCTCTGGATTATTATTATTATACATTCTAATAATATAGCTAAAGACAGTTACAATTGGTTTAATAACATTAGAACAGTCTGGATCATCACATCTAATATTAGAGCACTTAGCTAATTCAGTTTCTTCAGTAATTGATCGAGGAATATGTTCAACCATACTATTATTATTCATTATCCATGAATATATTTTTTGAATTTTAATTAATCCTTCATTATCAAAAGTTAATAATGTTGAAAATAAAACACTAGAAATAGTTGTCATAAAAAAACTATTTGACGACAAATCTTCCATAGTTTTCACATTTTTGATCAAACTATTTAAATACTTTTGATCTGCAATTTTAAACATTTTATAATTATTTAAAGCATTGATGTTTATTTTATGATCAATGTAACTTTTTTCCATATACCTATCGATAAAACTACATAATAAATTATTTTTCTTTTTCATCATTGTAATTTTCTTTTCAATATCGGGTGAAATAATTAATTCGGTCTTTTTCGGAACAATACCTTCTCCTTCAATCTCTTTATTTTCTTGATCATCTTCATCTTCTTTATCGTCTTCATCGTCATTATGATTAACAAGTAATTGGAGACATCTTTCATTTAATTGAATATTATCATTATTTATTAAGTATGAATATTTATAAAATTTAATACGTAAATTAATATTTAACTTTTGGGTTGCCATTTTTTTTAAATTAACACCAGCATTTACATTATTTAAAAAATTAGTTACTAGATCCACTTCCATTGCATTCATGAAGTCAATTTCATATTTTAAATCATATTCAATTAAATTACCGACTAATCTAGAACGGATTAAATTTTTAAGTTCAATATCGTTTTCAAAATCTTTATAGTCCATAATATAACTATTAAGTTCAGTAATTTTATCTTCAAAATCTTTGGGTTTATAAAATAAGAAATTACAATGACCCTTATTATATAATTTTGTATCATTATTTGAGTAATTATCTTTTTCTTCTGATGACACTTTTGCACGTGATTTTATAGATGATGCTCCAACGCTAGCATCAATATTTAATAATGTTTGTGTAAATTCATTGTGTTTGAACTCGATTGATTTTACACCTAAAGATTCCACCACACTCGTGCAAATTCTGGTTTTGAAATCAAGATAGCATTTCGAATATTCTTCAATTGGTATATACAAAGACCGATCATTTAGATTATATCTTTTATAAACTATTTTATATTTTCTATCATTATTATAGAAAATTATTTTGTTATCAAAACGATAATTATAGGTATCTAACATAATATGGATATTGTTTTGAATCATCATTTTCTTTTTCAATTTATTAAAAATAGCCTTTTTAATTTTTTTATAATCATCTTCATTCATAACAATTAAATATGTTGGATGTTCCTCAATGGGATCAAACAATTGTAATTTCTTTTTTGGTGGCTGTGGTTTTAACATTGATTTTGCAGGTACTCTTTTATCTTTGTTTTTTTTACTTTCTTTCTTTTCTTTCTTGTCTAAAGATGGTCTTCTATGGTTTACTTTAAATTGGATATTGGTATCTGATTTATAATTAAATGGATCCAATCCATTTGCTTCACGATATAAAGGATTAAATACTGGTAATTTTAAATCGATAAATTCATCAATGCTATCTCTATCTGTTTGATTATTTATTGGAGGATAAACATTCTTATTATCATGTGGATATGTTTTTTCAAAAGTACATGAATCCATATTTTTACTTTTAGTTTTAGTAAAGAAAAACAAAATAAATTAAAAAGGTAATATAATTATTTATATACACCTAGAGTGGTAAATAAATTTTTATTCATACATATGCATAACTTGTTGGGCAACCATATTTTGTTTAAATTTTTTTGCTTCATTTATATAATTATCTGAAAAAATGGCAAATAATTCAGGCTGATCAGGTGTTGGAAAATATGGTACAGAATCTAAACATGCAACCATTTTTTTAATTATTTCATCGTCAATTGTTTCATAAAAATTACTTAAATCAAAATCAGCTATATACACAGTTATTTTATCTCCAGTTTTATCCAAAAATAATTCAATATCAAATCCATCATTATTAACTTGATAGTGTAATCTTGCTATAATAACACCCAATTGTGCAATATATTCTTTAATACTTTCTTCTGTAAAAAAACCATTTACAATAAGTTCTTTAATACCTAGAAACAATCCTCTTTTTCTGTGAGCAGTATTTTCATCATGTTCATTTTGAAATGATTCCATGGAATCAATACCAAAACAAGGTTGAATAGTGTAATCCGCATCAATATCTAATGGATTATTTACTTTTAACAATTCTAAATAACATTTATTATTAAACGTTGCATATTGATTCATTTTCATAAATTTACATAATTTTTCATCAACATCGTATTTTTTAAATATATCATAAATATTTGCCTCTTTTAGCCAATCACGACAAACATTTCTAGAATCAGAAACTTTAAAAACAACATTTTTTTGATTTTTATCAAAATACACCAAACCTTGAGCACCAGAACCAATTAAAACAATTGATGAATTATCTTTTTTTTTGTTATCAATAAAAAGTTCAACAGAACCACCTTTCATTTTTTTTGTTTTTTTTGTTTTAATAGATCTTTTCGAAGAATGTTTATATTTAATACTCTTTTTTGTTTTTTTCATTTATTTAATATTTATAAAATAGTAAGAATAAAATATAAAATAAATATAAAATATTTATATTAAAGATTGTAATGATCAATATCGGTATTTGTGGATTAGGATTTGTTGGGAATGCAATATATAATGTATTAATAAATCATAATAATCTAGATTTACTTGTTTATGATAAATATAAAAATATTAATTCTTTTGAAACCGTTTTAAACTCAGATATATTATTTATTTGTCTTCCAACTAATTATTGTTCTATTAACAAAACATATGATATGAATGCAGTAGATGAAACAATTATGAATTTAAATAGTGAAAAATATCAAGGTGTTATTGTTATTAAATCAACTGTTTTACCAGATTATTGTTTAAATCAAAATAATAAATATCCAGACCTAAAAATAATTAATAATCCCGAATTTTTAAGCGCTAAAACAGCAATTGAAGATTTTAAAAATCAAAAACATATCATTCTAGGTTATACCACTCAGTCAAAAGATTATGTTAATTATGTTAGTGATTTTTATAGAAGTGTATTTCCAGATCCAAATTTAAATATATCAATTACTAATTCTGTTGAATCTTCATTGACAAAATTAGCGTGTAATAGTTTTTATGCCACGAAAATCCAATATTTTACCGAAATATTTTTATTGTGTCAAAAATTAAATATTTCATATGATAATATTAAAAATATGATGTTAGAGAATGGTTGGATTAATCCAATGCATACAACTGTACCTGGACATGATAATAATATATCTTTTGGTGGTGCGTGTTTTCCAAAAGATATTAGTGCTTTAAATGAATATTTTAAAAAACTAGAAATGCCAAATGATGTTATAAATTCAGTAATAATAGAAAGGAATAATATGCGATCTGATTAGTTTGAATTAAGAGAAACTAACTACATAAGTTTTATCTTTGGCTATTTTACCATCTTCTTTTATTTGATAATATGTTGTTTTAATACCATCAACGTAACTTTCCCAATAATTTAAATAATATCCTTCTGATTTAAGAAATTGACGAAGAATTGTCATAATAGAACGACTTGTTAATTTCTTTTTAAGGTATATTTTCGCTTTACAGGGTATATAATACTCTTCTAATTGTGGTTTTAATTTTTGTATTTTTTCAACTGTTTTTCTCTTATCTAAATCTTTTTTATTGAATGGTTGATCTATATTATTAAAATTTTGATAACCAAAAGCATTTAAAATTTCAAGTATAATTTCTCGGGTTGGTGTTTTTGTAAATAATTGATTGATCATTGTGCCCTAATATATTTATATTTATTTCAATACTTTTTATGTTATTACTTTATTTTCTATAATATTTTTTTTTATAAAAAAATACTTTCAAAGTATTAAATTGTTTTTTGTATTTATATTTACTTTACTTACTTTACTTGCTAAGAAATATGAAAGTAGTTATCAAGTGTATTAGTATCATCGTAAATAGGTTTTGCACGACGAAGACGTAGTTCTTCATTGGCTTTCATCATTAATTCTTTATTAAGATGTTCACGTGTGGTTGTATTATCATTGAACAAAGACGTTTGTTGCAATTCTTCAACTGATGGAATAATAGAAACCATTGGAGGCATCTTAATATAATAATTCTTATTTTGATTGCCGCTAATTTCGCGAAATTCTTCAATTGTAAGAATACCACCAAGTTTCTTAAGAAACAATACATCCGGTGCAGATTTAACAATTGCACCTGGACAATCGTATACCTTTTGATATAACATGTTAAGTAGTGCATAACGATCCCACATTTCATCATCGTCAAAATGATCGAAAATGTATGCAACAGCGCAGTTTGGAGAACAGAAATTGCCAAAAACTTCAAATTTATTATTGAAGGTTAGACGGTATGGAATTGCCCATGGAGTATTATCAAATGGATAACGACACCACATACAATCATATACTGACTTTTCAGGCCATGTGTTTTTCTTATTATGTTCGATATATTGACACAATAATTTAGATTCATTGCTAGAATTTTCAGCACTTTCTAATTCTTTTTCACGATTTGCACGTAATTGTTGTAAATCCGTTTCAGTTACTGTTGAAGGACTTGCTTCCTTATTATTATTTTGAAAATAACTAAAATCTTCAGTACCACCAAATGCACTTGGAATATTCATTTCATTATCACCATCGTCAAAACTACTATTTGGATCTTTAATTTTACGAATATCTGATGCAGTGACATTAAGACGAATGATAGGTGTTTCAATACATTCCGGTTCAGGTTCTTGTTGATTAAAGAATGGATCATCATCTTCCATATCTTCATTAAGACCATATGATTCCTTTGGATTTTTTCCTTTCTTTTTTGATGAAGTCTCTGATTTAACAGGTTTTTCATAACCTTCTGGTTTTTGAAGAGGACGACGTCCACGTTTCTTTTGCACAGGTTTATCCTCAGGTTCTTCAGTGGTAATAGTTGGAGTTGAAGTTGGAGTTGGAGCAGAAACAGAATCAGGATGAGTAGTAGTTTGTGTAAGAGGCGGTTGAGGAATTTCAACAATCTCATCTGGTTTTACATTATCTACTGTGTCTACTTTGTCTTCTTTTTCTTTTTTAGATTTCACAACTTTTACTGCTTTCACTGCTTTCACAGGTTTCACGAGTTTTTCTGGTTTTTCAGATGTTGTATTCGAAGAATTATCATTAACTACTACTTCTTCTTTTTTTTGTTTTGTAACTTTAGTTTTAGATTTTGGCTTAATATCTTCTACGACTTCGGTAGTTTGTTTAAGATCTTTCATTGTTGAATTAATAGTTTTAGTTTTATCCGATTTAGTCATCTAAATTTTAGATTATAAGTTCGACTTAAACTATATTTTATTATTTCAATTCAATTTATTTTTGATTTTGCATGACCTGACATTAAAAATAGTTATGTCATTAAAAAATTAAAATTAAAAATAAAAAAAATAATAATAGATCAATAAAACAATAAAAAATTATTTTATTTATTATTATTATTTGTAAAATTTAACTTAAGTATTTCTTAAAATCTTAAGCCTTCTTTCCTTTAGCAGGAGTTGCTGTAGCAGTCTTTGCTTTACCCTTCTTGACAACGGGTTCTGGTTCTGGCTCAGGTTCATCTTCAGACTCTTCTGATTCTTCAGAATCATCCTCTGCATCACCTTTAGTAGCAGATGGTTTTACATCATCGTCTTCATCATCCGAATCAGCGATTTGAACATTTGATTTAGGTTTTACATCACCTTCATCTTCATCAACATCAATAAATCCAAAATCATTAAGACCAGCACCGCTTTCATCTGCACGGAGACGAAGGAGAGTCCACGTAGGACCACAACTGGTTTGTTGGATATAGAAGTTGGTAAGACGAATAATACCTTCGCCATTAGAACCACGAAGACCAATTTCATTGATCGGTTTGTCGTATTTTTCGCGATTCATCTTAAATACATTGCATTGGAATTCACCATCTACGCAATTTACTTTAGGTTCAATGCAAGGAGGATACGCTTCCTTTGAGACTTTGTTTACACGTTCTTTAACTGAACGACGAAGAAGACGATCATAGATTGCTTCAGCAGTTTCCTTGCTCATCTTCTTATCATCATCAAACCATTCTTGACGATTCTTTACAATTGTTTCAAGAAATAGTTGGTCGAGTGCCTTCATATTTTCAAGAAACTTATTAACGCGTTGCGCTTCTTTGTCACGACCTTCACTGCCTTTAAAAGACATTTGAAGACTCCATTTACTCATTTTATTCTTACCATCTTGCTTGTGTTGATCATCATCATCACCAGGTTTATTCTTATTATCTTTTTCAGAATAAGGAGGGTTTACACCCCAAGGCATGTAAAGATGAGGTGTTTGAATTGTAAATGGAGCGCCATCGTAAAATACGCGTGCTGATTTGGACCCATTAGGTAGTCGAGTAATTTTGCTGCTAAATGTGACTTTAGTGAGATCAATTTTGGTGCCGTCGATAACTGAGGAATTAGTGGTCATTTCGATTAATATTCAATATATACTTATTATACTTGATATTTCCTTATATTCTTTTTTTCTACGTTCAATTTTTTTTTAATATCTATTAACATGAGTACATTTGTCTCTTACACATCTTTTGCTCCAGACATATCAATTATTATATCTGAATTATCAGTTTTTGATGTTGACATTTCTTTTATATGATCTAATGGATCCGTATTTATTTTACCATTTTCAACACTCGATGACGTATTAATACTATTTGTATCCACAGAGGCATTTTCAGATATTTTAATAAATTCACATAAATATTTATCTTTGTTTTGCTCCCAAATATTATATATAAATAATGGTGGTAAATATTTACAATTATTTTTAATATCTAGAATAGCCATTTCAAGATCATTACAAAATTCATTAAAGTCTTCATTAGGATTGTATATTTCAAATTCAAGTTTAGTTAATAAATTATCATATGAATCAGCAGCCTTTTGAAAATTATCTGATCTAGATTGAAATCCAAAACTACTAGAAATACTTTGTAAAATAGTTGCACCGGCTGTTAATATACCAACCCCAATACTAAAAGCATTCTTTGTAGGGTCATTTAATATACTACTTGTTGCTAAAAAACTTGCCACACTACTAATTCCGGTTATTAAGATACCTGGAATTACAAATTTAGTATTTTGTTTACCATAATAAACAGATGCTTGGTTATTAACAAAACGTTCACGTAATAATCTTTTGTGAAATTGTTTTAAAACATTTAGTTTATATGCCAATGTTGGTTTCAATACATTATTTTGTGTTTTACCTGCCATTTTTAATTTATATTTAGAAATTGAAATTGAAATTGAAATTGAAATTGAAAAGAAAAAGAATAAAAAGAATAAAGAATAAGAATCTCAAAAACGTTTATACAATATTAGAACCTTCTTCTAAATAATCATCTGTTTGTGTTTTTAGTATAGTAATTGGATAATAAACAACATTTTTAACCATATATAATAAATTCCGACTCCATTGAATAAATTTATTTTGTTTATTATATTCAGTGGTAGGTATATTTTCATTATCGTATTCACTGTTATTTAGCATGTTATAATATATTGTATTATATCTTGTTATTTCAATTTTTAACCAAATACATTTTCGCCAGAATAAATTATATATAAAAATCCATCATAATTTTTATGATTTTTCATTGATTCAACATATTCATTATATATTGACATTAATGAACTTGATGTAGCAGGTAATACTTCAGTTCCATCTAAAGTTGAAATAAAAATATTAATAGCATCACTTTCTTTAAGATTAATTCTTTTACGAATGATGTACATAAATTGTGCAATAGTTAAAGTATCAAATATAAGAAACTTCTCTTGTTTTATATCGTTAATATTAGAACTACCATTTTTTGTTAGAATAATCGGTATTTTATCTGGATGTCTTTTTTTGATTGCATTGCATTCATTAATACGATCGTGTAATTTATATTTTTTTTTAAAAGGTATTTCCATCTTGATTTTATTTATTTTATTTTATTTTATAAATAATATTTTAATTTATGAATTACTACGATTTTATTTCCATAACATCATCCTCAAAATCTTCATAATCCATATAACAAGTACATTGGGCATTTCCATCCCATATATTATGACAAAATTGACAATGAATCATATCATCTTTGTCATGTCCATATGAAAGTTCAACATTG
>Ga0164293_10002012_pt1 | contig 17200 bp, 24 predicted proteins | sample GEODES118metaG_FD_111487 | JGI IMG/M metagenome (GOLD analysis project Ga0164293, IMG submission 111487) | Eutrophic lake water microbial communities from Lake Mendota, Wisconsin, USA - GEODES118 metaG | ecosystem: Environmental > Aquatic > Freshwater > Lake | place: USA: Lake Mendota...
AAAATAGTCAATAAAATGGTTATAAATGTACCTAAAATACGATAACTAACCGATTTTAGTATATGTCTCTTATAATGTACCATTTCTTATAGAAGTTCCACTTATTTTACCTATTTCCGTTGGTGGTTCGTGATATATTACATCATATCCTACATATCTGCCATAATTAACCGATTCAATATCAGGTATAACAGAAATGTATAATCTACCAGTTGATAAATAACCTCTTAAAGTTTCTGATAATTCAATCATAACTTCTTGTGCAGTTTTTGGGTTATTTTCATCTCTGTTTACATCTCTAATGGCAATCCATACATTTTTACCTTTTTCAAATTGTTGGTCTATTAACCATTGGTGTCCTTCGTGCCAAGTCTGCCATCTTCCGATGAATAATGCGTACTTTTTCATAATTTAATTAATAAATGGTAATATTGCTAATTCTTTTGCTTTTGCTTCTACCATAATATCTACATTGATACGATATGTATTTGGTAATGAAGTAATATAATCAGAATGAGCTTGTGGTTTTAATTTACTATTTTCTTCGTGTAATGCTTTTGATTCTGAATAGTGAACTTCTGGTGTTACACCACTTTTTCTCCAAGTAGATACTGCAAGTAATAATGCCTGTCTTTCTGATAAACCACCTGTACAAAATTGATGATGGTGATAATCAAATACAATAGGGATGCCAGTTTTGTGGTGAATATACATTAAGTCTGAAACGGAATACATAGATGCTTTATCATCATTCTCTAATGTCAATCGTTTCTTTACACTGTCAGAGAGTTTCTCAAAGTTAGTGATAAATCTATCCATTGCAGATATTTTGTCTCCGTAGACACCATTGCAATGAATATTAATATTGTTGTATGGTGTTTGTGATAACCCCATAAGGTCAAATAACTTACCATGCAATTCTAAATCTCTAATAGTGTTTTGAACTACTTTTGGATTGGGTGAAACTAACACATTAAATGGGCCTGGGTGTGAATTAATACGCAAACCATTTTCTTTAGCGTAAGTACCACAACCTTTAAGGATATTTGAGATTTTATTGTAATCTGGTAAATCTTCTAAATTGTATTCACTTGCCCACGGTAACATATCAGATGAAGTACGGAACAATTTGATGTTATTTGCTACATTCCATTTGAGAATCTCAAACAAATCACGAGAGTTTTGTAGTGCTAATTCGGAAGCATAAGAAATACCTTTCTGTGTAAAGGTTTTCTTAACCATACTACGATTTGTAGTAATTTTAGGAGTTTGTTCTCCTAATGTCATGTTGATGCAAGCGTATCCTATATTCATAATTCAAATATAAGAAATTTATTTCAGAAATCCAAGCCTTTTAATAAATTTTTGTGTTTTCTTCTTCGTTTTTAATTCTATTAAGTTCTCTTATAGACCCTTTTTTTGAATTTATCCAATATTTAACTGCTTTTGGATTATTTATCCATAATGCCTTTTTAGTCCATGGAAAATCCGGATGCATAAATTCTTCCCATTGTAAATTTTGAATTTCTTCTTCGTTTGATAAAGTATTTTCCACTAAAACTTCTGGTTCTTCCTCAATTGATAAATTTTTTCCATTATCTCCGTAAACTTGATAAATTTTTTCCTCTAATTCGGAATCTTGCCGAATTGGTTCATCTAATTTTACATTTTCTGTTAAAATTTTTTCCTCTTTTCGGTTTTTTACTGAAACTAACCCATTGAATGCGATAATCAGAGCAACTGCGAGGGGGTCAAACACTATAACGATGATAAAAATGAAGAATTTTACAACATTTTTCAATTCTATACCAAATGCATCTGCAACAAAACGAAAACCACCCACTTCTTTTTCTAATCCTAAGTTTGAAATCTTAATTTGGTTGATTTTTTCAGTTTCTTCGGCATTTTGGTTCTGTAAATAGGAAATTTTATCGTTAATTTTGGCAATCTGCTTATCTCTATTATCAATTGAACGAATAAGACGTGAATTAACCTTACCACCATCTAATATTTTACCCTGATTTGTGTTAAATTGGGTAATTTGAGTGGAAAGTTGTTCAATTTGGGTGCTATTTTGGTCAATTTTTGTTTGATGAACTGCAATTTCTCTATCTACCTGTTGTAGTTGAAGTGATTGTGCTTGAAATGCGTTAGATAAGTAACCAAAAATACCCGCTGATGTGATTAACATAAGAATTCCAACAGATAATGTTAAATATACCTTATTGAAACCCTTTATGTCATCCCATACTTGTTTTAAATAAGTAGCAGTTACTAATTTAGCAAATTCCAAAGAACCTGCCATTACCATTACTGCTACAGATGCTCCACTAAATAGAACACCCAGACCAGTTACGGAGAAATAAGCTGCACATCCTGCAACTAAAATTGCAGATACACCTACTAAATATTTAAGCCAATTCATTTATTCTCTTTCAATGTTTATTAATTCAGCCATTCTATCAGAAACTTTTCTAATATCATGAACTAATTGAATAACATCTTTTGGTTCAAGTTTCATAGCACCTGATGCTGCTCCTTCTAAAACTCTTAACTTACCATCCAATACTGTTAATAAGTTTTGGATTTGACCTTTGTACATCATACTCATAGTAATAAATATTTATTTATAAAAAAAGGTAGGAACTATATGCTCCTACCTTTTAAATATACGAAAAATAACCGAAATTACCTAATATTAATAGATAATTTTTTTGCCTTTCTTTCATCCTTCTTATCGATGGTGATTGAAAGTACTCCATTATTGAACTTAGCTTCCGATTTAGTACCATCGTAATCTTTACCTAATTTGAAGCTAAAATCAATATCTTTAATTAAAGAAGATGCATCTTCTGGCTTTGTGGATTTAATTGTAATCCTGTCTTCCGTTGCTTCTAAATTAATTTTTTTAGGGTCGTGTCCTAATACATTTACTGATAATTCGATTTTACCATCTTGTAATTCTTTTGTAGTATAATCGGAAAATACGTTTTGTTTAGCGTGGGAGAATAGATTATCCCAATCTAAAAATAAATCATCTAAATTTGCTTTGTAGCTAGTTTTACTGTTAAATGTGCTCATAATAATAATTGTTTAAAGTTTAAATATAATATTTCAATTTCTACACCAAAACAAAAAAGTATGACAAAATGTCATACTTTCTGTAAAAGTGTCATATATTTTGTTATCCCAACATTTGCTGTCTTTCTACAATTGTACTCATATGGTCTGCCCAATGTAATATATATTGTATAGTATAACGAAGATATTTGGAAGTATCATAGACTTTATAATATTTTTCGTTATCTTCATCAAATAATCCATCTGTTAATTTAATCCCAAAATATTCTTTTTCATTGTGTGAAATACCATAATGGTTTAAAGTAAAAAATGTTCTATCTGTAATTGACATAAATGTTATGTTTTCATTACGTTTATAGTATTCACCTCTATTTTTAATATGCCAATCCGAATCATTGGATACATAGTGAAGTTCTCCTTTGATACCCAATTTACCTAAATCATGATGCAATGCTGCAAATAATAATTCTTCATCTGTAAAATCAACTTTACCACCTGCTGATACAAATAGTTCTTTTACTTTTAGAGCATTCTTACAAACATTAAAAATATGGTCAATATAACCACCATCATATGCATTATGATAGTTTTTATTACCCGATGCAGGTGATACTGTTAGATTCAATCCTAATTCATCAGGTGAATACATAAATAACAACTTTTCTAATCTTTCTCCTGTAAAGTATTTTTTAAGGATTTCGATAAATTTGTTGTAATTTGCTTCTAATTCTTGTTCTGTTTTTTCTGTCATTGTGTTTTTAAAGTTTATGTATAGTAAAAAAGATAAATCAAATATACGAAATATTTTTAACTTTTCCAAGTTATTTTAAATATATTTCTTTTTTTGTTAAAATTTTATAAAGTATTTCAACCTCTTCTTCAAATTCTAATTCAGGAAGGTCATCATCGAATAATCGTAAAGTATATTCTGCTTTACCATCATCATTAAAATACGCATCAGATTCAGAACTAAATAACGCAGGTATTCGTTCTATATCTGGCATTTCTTCTTCATCAATATCAAGTAGAGGAATGACATAGTAGTGATAGGAATCTATTCCGTCTTCTACTTCTAATCTATGACACTTCCATTTTTGGAAGCTAGATTCTGTTATGGGTGTTTGTGGAACTATAATCATATACAAAGATACGAAAAAAACCTCAAAAAAACAAATTAAATTAACTTTTTGTGTTTACAATAATCAAATAATTTATTAGAATATTTAAAATTGGTTTTAGGCCCTGGATGTATGTTATCTACACCGTAATCTAAAAATGGATAATAATCACCATCGAATCTAGTATCATCGGTGTAGTTATTTGTAACGTGCCACCCATTCCACAACCAACTACATTTTTTTGATTCTAAAAATAATTTTATTAACATATGGTTTTTATACCAATTATTAAAATTTTCATTTTCGTTTAATAGAGTTAAATGCGCAGAGTGTTCTAATTTACCAGATTCTGTTTCTGTAAAATAACCCCAACCTTTATGATGAAATGGTTCTATACCACCATCTTTTGTATAGTATTCTTTTCTATGAGTTTCGGTGTACATTATCAAAACTAAATCTGGTTTAACTACATCGTAATATGATAGTAAACATCTACTAATATAATCATTACTTCTACCACCACATCCGAAATTTAAATCTACCCCATTTGGTATTAGTTTAGATAATTGATGTGACCAAGTTTGATTATCAGTAACACCAACACCTTCTGTTATAGAACAACCGATTGACATTATTTTAAATCCTTCTTTTGTTGGGGAATCTCCTCTAAATCCTAACTCATTGTAGGTGTATGTACATAAACCAGAATTATCCGAACCAGAACCATTGAATGTTTTATTTACCCTTTCAGATAAATGCCATTTATAGGATGCTATTTCAAAATCTTTTGAATTCCAATATTTTAATGTTTCCATCTAAATGATATATTTTTTATTTATTTTAATATCCGTATTTTGTAAAAACCACAATAAGGAATATCGTTCACCATCTAATATATTTGTAATTTCATGTTCTATATTAACATCGAATATGTAACTGTTTCCAACCGTTTTATTTAATGTGTATTCTTCTAAATTATATAATTTAAAATCACCACCTACAAAATCATCATTTAGCAAAACACCAACTCCATATAATCTTCTATCTCTATAATCGTTATGCCTACTAAACCAATCTCCCTTTGTAAACCTATGGAAATTAATTTGTTTTTTAAGATTATTAATCTTTATATTTGTTTCAGTTTCAAAAAAATCTTTTAATTTATAAAATAACCAATTATTAATCTCATTATAATTTATTGAGAATGAATTATACTTTCTGTCTTTCTCATCCCAATTTTTAAAATTAGAATCAACATATGATAAAATTAAATTACATTCATCTTTGGTGAATATATTTTTTTCTTTTAAAATCATATGATTTGTTTTTTATCTCTTACTGTATTGTATAAAAAATGAGCAAAATTTAAATGACCATTAAAAGAAAAATGTGTATCGTTTACTACACCATTTGTTGCTTTGTGTATAGTTTCAAATGATGAATACAATCCAGAATCAACTTCTTCTAAAGACCAGAGATAAACATATTTTACTTTTTTTTCGTTTAATAATCTATTTTTTATAAAATTAAATCTTTTAATATGTCTATCTTTATAAAATTGATGATTTGAAAAATGATATTGAAAGTTAATAATTGTTTCTATTTTTTCCTGTCTATCTCCACCACTATCATATCCGCGAATTTTCATTTCATTTTCGTATGATGATAGTGCATTAACTATTTCATCCCCTATTGGTACTTCTATTCTACCATGCAATGTCATATTAATGATAACAATATCACCCTCATTAATATAATCAAAATTATCTATCATGCTACCAAATATATAATCATTAGATGCACCATTTTTTCCTAAATTTATAACATCATAATTTAAAAGTTTACTTAGGTGGTTAGACCAAATATCATCTCCTTCTTTTTTATAAGGTAAGTATTCTAATCTAGTATTAGATTTACAATCCACATTACAACCATGTCCAAAAGTCATAGAATCACCAAATGCCCAAAGTGTATTTTTCATATTAAATATTTTTTTATTTTTACTCCGTTTATTCCTAATTTACCATTTCTTAATCTTCTTTTATTATCCAACCAATCTAGCCATTGAGGTTCGTTTTTGAAATCTAAAAATTTCAATATTTTATTTATATCTTCTCGTGTTTCAAACACCCCTTCATATGTAGTTTCAATATAATTTTTTAATAATATATTTTCTATTTCTTTATCAAAATTTTCAATATTATTCAATTCATCATTAATTAATAACTGATTATCCTCTATCCAATTTTTATTAATTTCATAGGTACTGTGGTATCCAAAATTTATATTATTTTTCAGATATGCCAAACTAATCGATGCATCCAATTTGTTTTTTCTTTTATGTACTATTACTCTATCAAATGAATTGACAAAATCAAAAAAGTTAATATCTAAAATTGTAGGAAGTTTTGGAAAAATTTTAACTACACATTTTGGGTTATTAAAAATGTTTAAGTCAATTGTAAATTTATTAAACGGTTCGTGGTATATATCAATACCCAATTCATTACTTATCCAATTTGTTAATGAAAATCCACCTGACCTTTCATGTGTTAATATTAAAATTCTCATTATATTAACCGTTTATTTATAACAAAATTACTTACCATATTTTTTTCTGCCATATGACATATTCCGTTAGTGTCTAAATATTCAAATGCGGGATTTTCATTAAATAAATAATTTATATTGTTAAAATAATTATTTAAATATTGTTGATTTAAAGTAATTGGAGGTATTCCGTTATATTTTTGAATGAAAAAATCGTAATTTATTTCTATAATGTTTAATACATTAGAATACGTTTTATTAATATCTGTGTGGTTATTTGTCGCAATAATACAGGTGTTATTTAATTCATCAAATTCTAATGGTATATCTGAGTAATGTTTATAAATTGAGCTAAAATGCTCTGTTTGTATTTTTGTTAGTGGATGCTTATACCCTAAGTTTAATTTATCAGGTTTAATAATATTTTTTAATTTAATATAATTATCAACTATCAAATCATTATCCAAATGAATAAATGGAAACGATATTTCAGATAAAACTTTTAATTTAGGATAGGACCACAATGTATCCACTTTGTATTTAGAATCAATATCAAATTTAACCCATTTATAATTTAGACCATCGTTTATGAAATAATCTACATCTGAATACACTATTGGAGTAACTCCAAACTCGTTTAATGATTTAATAGAATACTTTAAATATATTTCAGTAACATCTTTAAGCCTAATTGGTAGATATGTGAAAACTACTTGCATTATAACAATGATTTAATCGGTTGTATCGATTTTTTAAAATCTTTTAATATTAAATTCAATAATGAATTATCATTTTCAACCAACGTAATTAGTTTACTATGCGCCAAATCTGACCACTCTTTACATAGTTTATGGTTTTCATCAAAATTTTCTAAAAATTTATCAACAAATTCCGCAAACAATTTAGAGTTTGTTTTACATCTTTTTGATTCTTTGTAGAATGGATGTGGTGGTAAATCTAATATTTTTTGTAAAATCTGTAATGGATATTCGTGTGTTGATATAAATGGAATACCGGATAATATAAGTGCAAATGTTTTTTCTGAAAGATATTGAGAAGAAAATTCTCTACCATCCCAAGACCAACTCTCACATAGTATTTGCATTTTAGATTTTGTTAAAACTCTAAAAAACATATCCATATATCCGTGATGATTTAAAATCCAACTGACATCAGAAAAATCATTTTTACCATATATGGAATTGGTATTAATGTGTTTTATAGATGGTGACCTTTTTATATAATCCGGATTTTGCAACGAATCACTTTTTTGTAATAACAATCTTGGATTTTTTAATTTTTCCAATTCATTTATAATACTAACTCTATTAACTTTATGATTTTTAATACTATACATTAAATCATAATCAAAATTCAATTTATCGTAAATTTGTTTGAATTCGTAGAACCATCTTATTGCGATTATTTCATTCCATTGAAATACTGTATTTGTTAATGAGTAATGAAAATTTGGGTATTTTTTTTCTAAACTATCTGTTAAAAAAACATTATCTATTATAATGTGATGATTACTCAAATCGAAAACCATTTGTTCTATCTCAACCCACTTTTCGTCATAGATTGAGGTTTCGTTTGTTTGTAATATTTTTTCGGTTCTAAAATATGTGATAATCCATTTTTGATTTTTTGGGGCATCTTTTAAAAGATTTTTATATATGGTTAGAATTTGTTGAGTTTCTCTTTCCATATAATGGTTATCCCTATGGATATACCCAATTTTTGGGTCTTTATTTCCATCAAATAAAGCAGTAAAGTAATCTAATAAGTGGTATCCATCATCTTCAAAACTGATTTCTTGTTTAAAAACAATTTCAATATCAATGTCATTGTATTTACATTTTACAACACCTTCACCGTTTTTAATAAAGTATTCTCTATCTGTAGTGTTATGCGCTATTTTATAAAATATAGATTTCTGATAATAATGATGTATGTATAATTTCATAACTTCTATTAGATTATATTTTTAGGGTAATCAAATCGATTACCTTTCCTTAATCTATTTGAATGAGTCTCATCATATATATCTTCGTAGTATGTTAGGGGTATGTTTAGTTTTTCAGATATATACAGTAATTCAGAATTACATTTTTGAATAAATTGAAACTCCGTATTATAGTTTGGAGTTTTTTCCCAAAGATATGGTTCATTGGCTTTAAAACTTCTCTTCCCCTCATTGTATATTAAATATGCCCAACTTTCCGCGCAAGCAATTAAATTTTGTCTTGATAATAAAATTACTTCATTGAAGTTTTGAGAAAGTTCGATTAACCAATTAATCCGATTGGATTCTTCTACATAGATTGGTAGATGGAATAAGATTGTTTTTAAAACTACGTTGTTTAAATCGGAATTATTAAATAACCTATTACCACCATTGAATGGTTCACATTCATATTTTAGTTTATGTTTATTAGATATATCTTTACCCAATTCGGTTGAACCCGTTCTGGGTAAAGATATTATCAAAATATTCATACAACTATTATAAGTGTTTTGCTTTAATTCTATTTACGAATTCTTGTATTGCCGCTGCTACCTTTATCTTTTTTTCAGATGTAATAGGTGCTATTAATTTTTTAACAACCGTATATGGTCTTTCTATTCTTGTGCTTGACATATTAATCTATTTTTTTAAATTCAACATCGATTTGATTATAATCTACCAAATATTTACCCTCATTATTTAATGTTAATGCGTTCTCATATTTAGTTCCAATTAATTCTTGTGCAATTACTCCTTGATATAATCCTTCTTCACCAATGTAATTAAATTCGTATATGTTAATACCTAATGGAGATTGTCCAATTAAGTTTACATTTTCTTTATAAGAAATATCGGATTTACCTCCACCACAACCTGGACAACCATAATCATTACATGCCTGTCCACACGACCCCCATGGACACCAACATCCGTTGTGCATAACACTATATAATCCATCTCCAATATCAACTAAGAATAAATCGGAAGGTTCAAAATCTAAAGTGTATATTGTTTTTTGTGCGTACTCCATTTCTAAACCAGTAATTTCAATAGAAGTTAATTCGTTTGTATCAGAGTCGGTGGTTATTAGTTTATCTCCAACATACATTTTATTTAACTTTTCAAATCTCGTATTTAGTGAACCGGATTCTTGTATGTAATATGCACACGATGGTGCGTCTACCCACGATTTCCCATCTTCTAACGTAATTCTTATATATACAGTATCAACGGATGATGAAAACATTGTACTTAAACTAGAAGACGTTTGTGTCAATGTATCGTTAGATTGTTGTAGTGTACTATCCCAACCAAATGTTTCAATTTTACTTTGTTCAAAATTACCCGCGTGATTATCGTTAAAATCTACAAAGTCAATAGAACGTACATAATCACCAAGTTTAATAGAATCAACATCTAGTAATGAACCGGTGTAATCTAAAATAACACTATCTTCATCTGTGTGATAATCATTTGTTGTAGAATTACCAACTTCTTTTGTAATATATTTGTATCTACTTTTTTGATTTAATTTTGTAGTTCCACTAACAAATTCCGTTTCAAAGAAATCAACAGGAATAATAGCTGATTGCTTATATCCTCCCATATTAATAACATCCAAATTAGAACCATATATTATATCTATACTTCTAATTATTGAATATCTACCTTCTACTAAATTGGCTTCATCATATACAAATTCTTGTAGTAAGTGATTGGTAGGAGTTTCGTTTTTCAAATTCTCTATTTCACTATTTGATGTTAATTTATGTAATTCAGGATATAACTCTTGTGAATATTGAGGATACCTAGGTTTTATTATTATGTTTGGAGCAACACCATTATCCGTTATATCGGTGATACCATTAATTCCCAATGTAGAATCTACAAAGAATGTTTCCGGTGTATATACAGAACCACTCATTAGTGCAAAAAATTCAAATTTATCAGCAGAATATGTATCATCGACTAACGCAGTTGTATCAAACGCCTGTCTTAAAATAAATTTATTTTCCGAATCTTCTACATACGGAACTGTTATTGAACCCTTTGCTACAGTATATTCTGTAAATGAAATGTCGTTTTCAACACACTTTTCTTCTAATTTTTGTTTAAATCTATATTGTTGATTTAGTGGATAATATGAATCGCCCTCTGTCCATATATAATGAAATTCTGTTATAGAATTGGTATTTAACATCGTAAATAAACCATCATAATCTAACAGTTCTGCACCATCATTAAATATAGTGGTGTTTGTATTAGTTTCTAATATTTTAACATCGCTATTGTGTTCTAACAGGTCTGTCCCTATAATTATTCCTTTCATATCGTATTATTGTGTTACATACATAAGTATATAAATAATTAAATTAGTGTTTTATTTTCTTTATCATAAACTTCTTTTAAATATTCAGAATCAACTTCTTTCCATTTTTTTTGTGTACATGGATTAAAATTTTTAGAAAAAACTTTTTTATTTAGGGGACATCCACAATCACTACAATATGCTGACCATTTTACTCCTTTTAAAACTTCTTTTCTATAATCACATCCTAAACAAACATTTAATCTTTTTTCTGCTAATTCTTCTTGTATCGGAGTTGGATTGGATGCTATTTTCCAAGCATCAAATATTTCTTTGTAATCAATCATATCAAATTAAAGTTTTTGTTGATTTCGGTAAATCGTAATAATCATATATATCATCGTATTTTTTAATAAAATTTAAATCTAAGTTAATATTACAGTTTATATGTTTACTTGAATTTATGGATTGTAATGTAAACGATTTATTTAATTTATCGGATACCCATTCATTCATTTTAGAAAAATCATTAAACTCAAACCAAATTATATTATTATTATTATTTGTCCAAAATGAAAGTGGTGTAATTAAAATATCCAATACATTGATAGCATATTCGTTTATATTTGATTTCCAATATCCATCTGTAAAAGTTTTTAATGCCGTTTTATCGGATAACTCAATTTTTTTATCTATTAAATTTAATTCAAATAATTTATTTGATATTGCATTCCATCTTGTTTTTTGGGTTAATACATCATCTTTCTTAAAAAAAAATAATTCATTTAATGATAGTTTTGAAAATACATCATAAAAATTATTTAAACCAACCCGTTTAAAATCAAACAACGTATGCTTATACAATGAATAGAATCTTTCATGCCGTTCCCTTTTTACCGCTATTGTTGGATATTTTATACCAAATTTGTTTTGTAAATCGATAATAGTTTCATGCCCATGTTGTATGTGATTCATTATATCAAATTCATCTATTGATTTAAAATCTACTTTTGAATTGTTATTTGACCACATCTTTGTAGTATGCTCAACTTTAATATCATTTAATATACAGGTATAGTAAAAAGCAGTAGATGCACATCTCGGTAAACTTAGGTATATAAACTTATTATCTATTAACATTTATATTATGGTTTTTGTTGATTTTGGTAAATCGTAATAATCATAAATATCATTATACTTTTTTATAAAAGCATCATCCATTATTAACTTTGATTTGTAATTAATACTAGAACCAAAGTTTTCTAATTTAAATGGTTTATTTAATTTGATAGCTACCCAATTTTCTAATTCAGATAAATTATCAAACTCAAACCATTTTATAGTTGGATTGTGATTATGATATGTGGATAATGGTGAAAACAATGGTAAGAATAAAGATTCTATCTTTTTATCATAATCAAATAATTCTATACTATTTAAAAAAGTTTTAACTAATTTTATTTTACTATCAACATTAATTAAATCAGCACTATTGTAAAATAATATGTCATTTACATTTAATTCTAATAGCTTATTGTATAATTCAATATACCCTCTTCTATACAGTTCACCAGTTATATGATTAAAATATGAAATAAATCTATCGTATCTATTTCGATTAACTGATACTATTTCGTAATCATTTCCAAATTTGTTTTTTAAAGATTCAATTGTTTCGTGAAAATGATTAATTTTATAAACTAAATCCATATTACTCATAGATTCAAAATCAATATTAACATACATATTATCATCGATATTGTATGAATGTTCAACTTTTATATTGTTTCTGATACATGAAATAAAAAAAGCAGTAGATGCACATCTCGGTAAACTTAGGTATATAAATTTATTATCTATTAACATTATAACAAACTTTTTTCTTTTTTAATAAAATCAAATCCAACATTACCTGCTATTACAATTCTATCTAAAGTTGAGTTTGGTGCATTATTTGGTGCATGTGGAACATCCGCATCCATTATAATTAAATCATCTTCTTCCGGTCTTATCCAATATTCGTTATCTTCTTTTGATTTAAAATATAAAACACCATCTTCATTATTCATAACATCAGGCATTTGAATATAATAAACATAGGTATAGTTAGGAACAAATGATTCCATTTCTCTATTTATATCAATATGATTATGGTATTTATTATTATTGTGAAAATTTTGTTGTACAGGATTTTTTGAACGAACAACATTAACCCATGCATCTATATTAATCTTATTGTAATTTATATGGGTTTCATTATAAATTTCTATGCATTTGTTAATGCCAATTTGAATTATTTCATCTATTTTTGTTTGTGCATTAATATCTCCAATAAAATTTAAACTTCCCTTCCATTCTTTTTTATACCCAAATGCATCAGTTTTAATATTTGATTGTAATTCCATAACAGAATACGCTTCTTTTAAAAGACTAGTTTTATTAGATGATAAATTTAATTTATCTTTCCATATAAAAGTAGTATCATCAAAGTAAATTTTTTCCATATTATAACAATTTTTCTTTTATTTTTTTATTTTTACTCAATATGGATAGATAGTTATATACGTTAAAAGTTAGTTCGTTTGTAGCTGTTTCAGTTAGTTCAAACAATCTAATTAAATCTTTATTATCCTTCACTAATAGGGTATTATCTTTATCTAATATCTTTTTTAATTTATCAGGAATTGGCATTTTTCTACAATCTCTCCAAAATGGAGTATCATTTCTTTCAGTTAAATAATGATACCGTATAAAACATAAATTTTGTTCATTTATTTCATAGCACCATTTATTAAATCTTTCTTTTAACGTATCATTAAAATTAAAATCAATCAACCTTTTTAATTGCATTATAGTTGACATAAGTGCGGTAGCTTCCAATGGTTCGATGAAACCATATGATAATCCGATTGATATAGAATTACCTATCCAACTTCTTTTATGTGTGCCAGGTTTAAAATCAAATACTTTTTGAATAGTAACCTCCCTTCCTAAATACTCCTCAATTTCTTTTTTAGCATCTTCTACGGAAATATATGTATCGTTAAAAGCATACCCACATCCCAATCTATGTTGGAGCGGTATTCTAAACATCCAACCACTTTTCATTGCTACAACTTCTGTAAACGTTCTATCATCAACAGTAATATCATTTTCTTGTGGTAAAAAATACCCAAAAGCTTTATTTAATAAAAGATATTTTGAATAATCAACCCACTTTTCATTATGAACTGTATCTATTATGATTCTAGCAAATCCACTACAATCGAATATAAAATCCAAATCAATAACATCATTATTTTTTAATTCTAAATTAATGATATTTTCACCATCATTATTAATATGAATAACTTCATCATCAATACATTTAACTCCCCTATCCGTTGCAATTTGTTTGAAGTATTTGGCAACCAAACTTGCATCAAAGTGATATGCTTTTGGAATATTAAAATTATCAAGATTGCCACTAAAAAATGGATGTTTTGATAATTCATCACTACCCGTCCAATTATATAAATTCAGACCACTCTTTATTGTTGATTTTGTTTCCGTATAAAACTCATCTTGATTTATATCTAACATTGAAAGTATTCTACCAAAGTTGGGTGTACCACCCTCACCTGCACCTAAAATTCCTTTTTTTGAACTTTCTATTAAAGTAACCGTAGTATCTTTCCAAAATTTATTAACAACTAATGCAGTTAACCAGCCAGAAGTGCCTCCACCTATAATAACTATTTTTTTCATATTATACTTAATTTTTTTATAGAACCAGGCCAAACATTTATAGAATATCTATTACCTGATTCTATTACATCTACCGAATGTGGTATGTTTGAATCAAATACAAATACACTACCTTGTATTTTAGGAACTGAATGTTCTATACCTTCAATTATATATCTAACGTAACCACCTTCATACTCATTATTTAATTGAATAATATGCGTTATAGTTGCTCCATTTAAAACTTCGTGTTTATCTTCATGCCAATCTAGAAAGTCTCCATCGGAGTATCGATTAAAAGAATACTTTGGAATTGAATTGTAAGTTAAACCATTGTATGGAGATAATTTATTAGATAATGCTAATATTTTTTCTGAAATTGACTTAATTTCGGGTTTTAGTAATACATCATCTACGAAGTAATTACCCATTCTTTTATTACCATGCCACTCAAAATCTTCTTTAATAAGTTTACCATTAATAATTTTTGAGGATTTCATCGGCATTAATGAAATAGATTCACCTAAATCAATGAGATACTCACACTCATTTTTACTAAGAAAATTTTCAATTAATTTATAAAACATATAAATTTATATAATTACCACTTATTTAAGGGACATGCGTCTTTTACGGGAGTAAATATTTTTTTACCAATAGGACAACCACATTCACCACAGACATAATTAAATACGATTGATTCTTTTATAGAATCACAACTCATACAAATTGCTAATCTTTCTTGTGCTAAATGGGATTGCTCCTTTGTTGGATTCTCTGCTCTCCACCAACTAACTGCTATTTCTTTTATTTTATTCATAATGAAGTTTTAACATCCATAACTTTCTTACATAATTCGTATATTTCAAGTTCTAATGCTCTATCATATATCCAATTTAATAAATTTACATATTCATTCTTTTTTATAGTAATGTATGCGGGGATGTTTTCAAAACGAAATACAACTAACTCTTTTGCAGATTTTGATAATTTGAAAGTATCAATCATCTCTACAATGGTTTCCATATGTTCTAATGTTAGTTGGACACGGTTTATATATTCGTTCCAATCTAACTTAATGTAACCTCTTTCAAATGTGTCTAAAACCGATATATTCATAACATATTTAAATATCAAATTATTACGTTTTTTAACCAACTATTTTTTTCAATAACTTCTTTAACAGTTTTTTCATTTTTAACAACTATAGGTGGATACTCTTCTTTATTAAAGAAATCACAATTATTAATAATTTTATTATAAAAGAATTTTTCTTTTTCTAAATTAGATTCAATATCTTCCCATAGTGATGGATAAAATTCATTTACATATTCTAATAAAGTTTCTTCATTTATATAATATTTACCCAGCATATTGTATTTAATAGAATCATATTCGTAATTATTTTTATTTTCATATAAATGTAAACAAAAATCACTTAAATTATTTAATTGAATAAATTTAACATTTGGATAATTAAGAGCATATGAATAAAGTGTTTTATATAATTTATTTGAATAATGCATTCCAATATCATAATTAGTTAATGAATTACTAGTTTCATCTACATAATTTTTTAATAACAATTCTTCATTAATTTTTTGATTTAATCTATATTCTAAATTCCATAACTGTATAAAATCAGTTTTTAAAGCAGATTTTAAATATTCAGTTGGGTCTCTTATTACAATCCAATTTAAATCATAATCCCAAATATTGGTTATTGATGCAAGTTCATGTTCATTATTTATAAAATTATAATTTGAATATTCTTCAAAATATCTAGTACCACATTTGTTTGGAATAAAAATATCTTTGTATATTTTTATGTTTGAAAATATAATATTTTCCTTTTTAATATTTAAGTTTTTGTTAGTAATTACTTTTTTAAAATATGAAATAATATCATTTGAATCATATTCATTTAAAATTATTTTTAAATTATTTTCAAATCTACTTTTATTTTTTTTATAAAAATCAATTACTAAATCTTTATTATCATTTAATCTTTTTATTTCATTTAAAACAAGCAACATACGTTTTTTGGAATCCGGCTCAGAATCATATGAATGGTCTATTAAATCATCAAATAAATCAAACCCAAAACGAGTTTTTAAATACTTAACATGATTTTGAGTTGCAACAAAAATTGGTAATTGCATAAAATAAAATGCACGATATGATTTTTCAGATACGTGAATTTCCTTACCATCATACCATGTTTCTGTTATTATATTAATATAACAATTAGTAAAACATTCTGAAGTTAATTTTTGAACCATTATGGATGCATCTTCTTTATTTAACCAAGATTTTTTATTAGTTTCATATTTAGAATATTTTACTCCTTTCTTTTTAAAGAAATCAATTTCATCTATTACAAAATCAAAATCATAATTAAATTTATCC
>Ga0164293_10002013_pt1 | contig 17199 bp, 26 predicted proteins | sample GEODES118metaG_FD_111487 | JGI IMG/M metagenome (GOLD analysis project Ga0164293, IMG submission 111487) | Eutrophic lake water microbial communities from Lake Mendota, Wisconsin, USA - GEODES118 metaG | ecosystem: Environmental > Aquatic > Freshwater > Lake | place: USA: Lake Mendota...
TCAGGCTCAGGGTGATGGAAGGAAAAAAGAACTTTCTTGAGGTCGTGAACGGCGAGCGAAGGTTTCGTTGTTTGGCCGACATCTGCGAGAAAAATCTTTCTTGCTATGATCCGGAAACCAACGTGCAAAGGCCCGCAGCCGATTTGTACGAATGGGTTGATTGTCGAATTGAATTCATGGATGACAAGACGGCCCTCAGGGTCGCTCTTAAGCCCAACGAGACGAGCGAGATTATCGGCGATCTTGCGAATCTGAATGTCGTCAAAATTCTCCGGGACTCTGGGTTTGACGATCAAGATATTTTGAAGTCCACCGGGAAGTCGATCAGTTGGTTGCGCGAGACCGAGAAGATCATCGCCTTGGATGAGGTCTGCCTCGAGCACTTCAAGACAGAAAAGATCAATCGCAAGGTGGCCTTGCACCTTGCTCTTGTTGAAAACTGCGAGGAGCGGGTTCGTCTTCTGCAAGAGATCATGCAGTCCGCCGAGACTCGTCATGCCGACAAAATCAAACAAGTTGAAAAGAAGATGGAAAAGTCCAACAAGGACTTTGAAGTCCAAGACGCTTGTGCGAAACTGGCTGATGAGGAAGGAGATCACGAAGCTGCCCAGAAGCATCTTGAGAACTCCAAGAAGGCCAAAAAGCGTGTTGAAGACAGCAATAAAGAACACAAGAAGCTCTCCTCGGAACATGCCACGGCAACATCCAAAGACATTGAAAATGTCAATGGATCCAACCCCCTTAGTCACAACAAGATCAAATCTCTCTATTTGGATTTGATCACTCAAATTATTGAGAGCGAGGGGTTTGACGAGGACAATAACTCGTATGGCCTTGACCTTGACAAACTCTCTGCCATCGCGAGCGTTCTCGGAGCCATCATGTCCGGAGAGCGTAATGCTATGGAAATTCTTCTTGATTCCTGTCCCTTGATCATTGACGAGGATGAAGAAGATTCCACTTCCACTATTTCTTCTGTGTCCGACGACGATGGCGACGACGATGGCGACGACGATGGCGACGACGATGGCGACGACGATGGCGACGACGAGGACGACGACGAGGACGATGGCGACGAGGACGATGGCGACGAGGACGATGGTGACGAGGACGATGGCGACGAGGACGATGGCGAGGATGGCGATGGCGACGAGGACGATGGTGAGGATTATGAGGAGGACTTTCTAGACGAGGAAGCCGAACTTGATCCCGACCTTGAAGCCGAATTTCAAGCCGAGGATCGAGCCTTGAGGGACTTCTAGTCGCTCGTATCAATATGAAACCACCCGGGGGTGTGTGCCCCCGGGTGGTTTTTTTATGGCTAAAATGGCGGCCAAAGATCTTTACAGAAGGCTGTTCTGATCTATAATCACAGCACATCAAGGCAGTCTCTTGGCGGCCAAAATAGCGGCCAAACCCCCTTTGGAGGATCCATCGTGGCTAAGAAGGTTGAAAGAAAATGTGATTTTTGCAACAAGTCTTCTAAGCAAGTCGGGCCGTTGGTAGAGGGTGGCGATCCGAACAAGGTTTATATTTGTTCAAATTGTGTCGGCATCGCCAGCTCGGTAATTTCTAGAAATTCCATAAGTTCGTCGTCCTTGGAAATTAAACTTCAAAGCCCCAGGGATATCGTCAAGAAGTTGGATCAGCACATTTGTGGCCAAGATGAGGCCAAGAGGCAACTTGCAGTTAGCGTTTACAACCATTATGTCAGGATTATGGATGGAGAATGGCGCGGGGAAATCACAGATAAGGATCTGGTGGACACCGAGATTGACAAGAGCAATGTCTTGATGGTCGGGCCTACAGGATGCGGAAAAACCCTTCTCGCCTCAACGCTGGCCAAAATCCTTGATGTCCCTTTCGCCATTGGTGACGCAACGACCGTCACCGAGGCCGGCTATGTCGGCGAGGATGTTGAAAACTTGCTTCTCAGGCTTCTGCACGCGGCGGACATGGATGTTGCCAAGGCTCAAGTTGGCATCTTGTATATTGATGAAATTGATAAGATCGGCAGATCCAACAAGAATGTGTCGATCACCAGGGATGTCTCCGGAGAAGGCGTCCAGCAAGCACTTTTAAAGATGCTTGAAGGAACTGTTTGTAATGTTCCGCCCCAAGGCGGCAGGAAGCATCCAGAGCAGCAGTTCATTCAAATAGACACCAGTAATATTCTGTTTATTTGCGGAGGAACTTTTGTTGGGATTGAGGATATAATTAAGAGAAGGCTCGGCCAAAAGAGGATCGGCTTTGGCTCAGAAAATAATCAAGCAGAATTAAGTAAAAATGAACTCCTAAAAAGGCTCCAGACTGAGGATCTTATTGAATTTGGAATGATTCCTGAATTCATTGGCAGACTCCCGGTTCAGACATGCATTCAAGAGCTCACAGAGCAAGAGATGTGTCATGTTTTGACGGAGCCCCAAAATGCCCTTCTGAAGCAGTACAGGAAGCAGTTCTTGTACGCGGGAGTTGAGTTGAAGTTTACCTCCGGTGCTGTCCGGGAGATCGCCAAGTTAGCCACAAAAGAAAAAACCGGAGCCAGGGCGTTGAGAGGCATTGTCTCCAAGCTCATGAATCCCATAACTTTTGATCTTCCGGAGTACAAGAACTCAACAATAACGATTGACGAGAAGATTGTTCGTGGCGAAAAGTCAATTTCAAAGGCTGCCTAATCAAAACCAAAAGGAGACAAAAATGAAACTCGCAGAAATATCAAAGGAAGCGAACGACGCGATGAGGATTGCCGCTTTGGAGAGGCATCCTGTTTCCAACCTCGAGCAGATCGGCATAAGCCAGAGGATGATCAACCTCCTTCAGTCAAACGGCATAAATGATATGTTTGAACTCTTGAATACAAAGAAGGAAGACCTCCTCAAGCTCCAGAATTTTGGCCCTCGTCAACTTCAAATTCTTTTTGAAGCCATGTCAAAGTATCATTTAGTTGAAAATTTTTAGACTATACCCGTACTTATCAATAATTTCAATCATTTCTGATCTTATTTTAGTACTTTTTATGTCTCCAATTCTCCATTTTTTTGAAAGTTTTACGGAGTTACATTTTTTATTTGAGTAAACTTCGGTTCCATTGTATCCAAAGAATTCTTTTACTTTGGTTATGTCATCTTCTATCCTGTGGAATAACTTAACTTTTCCGCTTTTTTCAATCATATTATTCCAACGAATATAAAATAAACAACCTCTGTCTAGTTGAGGCATTTCCTCAGACAGTTCTGGTAGATTATTGTACATAAATGTCTCGTACATTATATGATCGGGATGTTCTTCTATATGTGTCGGGCTTGAGTTGGCAAAGTTCTTGAACCCGTCCCCGATCAATGAAGCAACGACTTTAATCGGGTTCCTGACTACATGTATGACTTCTAGATCTAGTTGGTCTAGAAACGGTGCGGCCATGTAACTAGATTCAGCGACGATTTCGCTCTTTCCGTCCGAAAGGCAGTCGCCCCTTGATATCTTGCTGTTGATTATGGGCTCTTCTCCGGCAATTGCCCTCATAGCCCAGCCAATGCCGTTTGGGGTGAATATTGCCTCGTGCGTGCATGGAAATCCCATGCTCGTAAGAAGATTGGACATGAACAGGGTTCCGCATCTGCCCGTGCCCGTCACCAAGTACTTTAAATCAACCATATTGAACTATAATAGGCCATATGACATATGATTTAGAAGTTTTAGTGCCAGTCTGTGGCAAATACTTGTCAAGGTTTGAAGATTTCAAGAAGTACGGCCTTGTGAATATCAAGGAAAGAAAAATCCGCGTGAATCTCGTCATAAGTGGCGAAGATTTAAATGGATTAGAGTTGGGATGGGATCCCAAGATAGAAATTAGATGTATAAAATATGAAAGCACAAATTATGTTGGGAATCTTTATCGTTTTTATTTAGACTTGAACCCAGATAATATAGAGTCAAGATGGATAATAAGACTGGACGACGATTCTTGCACAGATATTGATGGATTGCTTTCAAACTTAGATCTTTTTTACGACTGCGATCATCCATACCACCTCGGCAAATTAAATGATTTCAAAGACGGACTTGCGGGAAACGAGGGCAGAGTTTACTTGAAATATAAGCATCTTATGCAAGAATATGAAAATATAGCCCCGTTGATGAAGAATGAGGTGGAATGCGGCATAACCTCTCGAGCCGCAATCGCCAAAATACTCAAAAACGAAAGATCGTTTAATCTTCTCAAATTTAGATCCGAACTGGAAGGCGGTTATGGAGACTGTGTGTTGGCAATAGCCGCAGCCATGGCAAAGGTCTATCCGATTGACTGCCCTTTTTTGACAGAGTATCCTTTGATAGAAGATTTTAGTCTTCTGGGAGGTGTTAAGAATCACATACACATGATATGCAGGACCGGCGAAGGTGAAAACTTTGCCGACTTTGACAGAGTCGGCAAAGAGGGGTTTGAACTTTTGATGAGGGTTCTTGACAACGATAAGACTGAAATTGAAAAGTTGATCGCCGGCAAAAGATATATGTTGGAGACGCCGAGATACATAAGGATTTATGAATTCTTTGAAAACTTCTCGGTGAAGGGCAAGCCGGACGACAACAGGAAGTTGTTCTGGTACGCGAAGGACGATCTGGTTCTCGTCATGGATAGCAGAAGTGTCGTATTCAAATTGCGGATTGACGGCGAATCACTCGTAGGTGAAAACTTGGACGCCCAAGAAGAATGGGAGGAGAAGGTCTCGTTCATATGCATAGGAAAGGTCAATAAGCCCATGATGATGAATTGAGCATTGCGTTTGTGCCTCCTTTGTGATATAATACAAAAATGGAGGCCAATATGATTTATTATGTTCGATCCGGAGATCTTGATGTGCGAACCGAAGCCATCAATCACAAGCAGGCTGCCGTAAAAACCCTCAACGCATCCGGATTGAATTTGGGCGTGTGTGTGGTGGTTAGCAAAGCCCCCATAAATGACGACAATGCCCCCGGACAGGTTTACTTTTTGACCGAGAGCATCCTTGAGGAGTGCTCGCTCATGAGGCTGGTTCGCTGATTTTTTTCACATGTCTGTCTATATTCATTATGTTTGTCATTTGCTCGCCCTCGGCCGTAAGTTTCCCCCTGTAGGAGACTCCTGAGATCGGATACCAAAAATAGTGAAATAAACAGACTTGCAAATCCATTTTTTCTCTTGCAAATTTATCACTTTGAATTTCGGCGGTGATGGCCGACCCCACAATACTTTCGGATATTTCCGGCTCAACTAAACATTTTTTGAACGAATTTTTGTTCCAGAACCTTGATTGAAAATTAAAAATCCATTCGCTGTCTTTTTTGAACTTGAAAAGTTTCTGTCCCGACACTTCTTTCTCTAAGACTTCAAGTTGGTAATAGGGAAGAAATGTACTGACTTGCAAGGCATCAAGTTTTTCTTGGCAAAAATGCGAGTGCAATTCCTCAAAAAGCTTTGGGTTCATCGGAGCAATAGGCCAGAAATCTTCCAGCATATAGAAGATAACCTCCTCATCGACCGTATCCAGTATTGACTTCAAGTTTTGTACGAATGACTGTTTCCCTGTCCGTATCTGCTTGAATCCACCGGGCATTGAAACCTTTTTTTCCTCGTTACAGAAATACATGGGGCATTTTATATCATCTCCCCATTGCTTCTTCATGAAGTGGAAGAAGCCTCCCCAGAATGACTCGTACTTATCACAAGTCTGGACTACCACTGCGCAATTCATATTTTTTTGATTGTCCTTTTTGGTATCTTTGTCGTGTCATCTAACAGCATTAAAGCATCTAAGGCTTCCGTTATTCCTTCAACCGTGTACTTTATTTCTCTTTCTTGTCGAATATCGTCGGCGATTTGGATTTGAAGTGAACTGACTGCTTCATCGGGGTGCCAAAGCCTAAAAAGTTGATTGAGGCTGTTTTTGTGACGCCCACAATACCTCCCACCAGGCTTGCCGTCATACACCACGAAGTTTTGCCTTTGGAGATAGTATGCAAAAGCATTTTTGATTCTGCTGCTGCAAGAATAGGACGGTGGCCGACCCGCTCCGAAGCCCAAGATAATGTCTAAGAATTTATCGTCGGCCTCTTCTTTCGTCTTGTTGTCGCAGCCGTGAATGACAAGGATAGTGACGCGATCATCATACCTTCTTTTGATATTGGCGACATATCTCAATATTGGATCAAGAAACTCTTCCTTTACAACCTCTGTGTGCAAGTGCCTTATGTTGTTGCAATTCGCAAGATCCTTCCAATAATCTACCGTCCTTGATTTTTTCCATCCCTTGTTTATTACCGCGTAGGCTCCGAAATTTTCGGCAACCTCCTCTGCAATTATATCGGTATTGGTTTCGTCCGCTCCATGTGGAGCAATAAGAAGTACGGGCGTTTCTCCTTCTACGATTTGAACTCTTTCCAAAATAATGCTCCTGTTGTCACTATAATAGAGCTAAAGCAGGTGGGTTTCCTGCCAACAAACATATGAAAGATTCAAAGGTAGGAATATTTATCAAGACATGCAGGAAAGACCACGAATGGCTTCGCTACTGCTTGTTATCTTTAAGGAAAAATACGGAAGGGTTCCAAGGAATTTGCCTGGTGACCGATTCTGATCACGAAGAGGCAAACGAATTTTCAGGCGAGGATATTGAAATCAAGTTTGAGAAGTCGCCGGAAATCAACCACAAATGCCAAGATGGCGTTGGCTATCTTTGGATGCAAAATATCAAACTCAATTGGAACAAATACTGTGACTACGACGCAGTATTGCAATTGGACTCAGATTGCGTCGTTCATTCTTTTTTATGTCCTCATTTTTACCGCAAAGACAAAAAGTGGAAATGGTGGGTCAGGGACTGGAGCATATCGGAATTGGCCATAGTCCACAAGAAGCCTTTGGCGAAGTTGCTGGGCAAGGATTCGCTTTATGAGCACATGCCCTACCCAGGATGGATTATGGAAAGAACAACCACTGAGGACTTCCACCGTTGGATCAAAGAAAAGCACGGATGTGACTGGTGGCAATACCTTGTTGATAAGACTGCTGATGACTGGGGAAACGAAATAGACGAGCCGGACTTAAAAGGAACCTCCAGGGGATCTTCAATATACAATGCCTACGGTGGCTTTGTGGAAAGCAATAGATCCAAATACATTTTCATAGAAGGATTTAACGATCCTCCTCCCATCCGACAGCATTGGTCGCACGGAGGGATTGATGAAAAAACAAGAACCAAACTAGAGGATTTGCTCAATTAACTCATTGGGTTTGACGGGGAGTCCAGTCCATATGTCCCTGTTTTTCTCCGCTCGTTTTCTCATTACAGCCACTCTTTCGAGCCTTATCTTTTCAAGAATGTTTGTTGATGTATCCTTGGATAATTGTATTTTTTGTATTTTCTTCCTCATATTTTTGATTCTTTGCACTTCGCCATAAGGTATCTTCAAATTGAGTTTAGTCAAATAAGAAATCACCTTTTTTTTGTTTGTCGGATAGGAAGAGTTTTCTTTATTCCACATCCAAACGAGATCCTCAGGTATTTTTCCTTGCCATTTTTCAGACAGAAAGTTTGTGAACTTTTGCCTAATTGAATGTGGAAACTTAAATATTTTATTCTTTTTGGCAAGCCCGACTCTACACATCTGTTTCTGTATGGCATTTTTCGAAAATGACAATAGCCCTGTGCTGTGTATGACCCGTGCAGAAAATCCTTTTTGACTAAGTTCTACAAGTCTTTCAATATCTTCTTTCTTCCATTTGGGCCGTGGATCTCTTTTTGTCCTTAGTCCCATTCTTGTTCTCTTTTGCCTAACGGCATTTGCAGTCCTTTTCGGAGAGAATCCCTTCTCTTCAAGATCCTTCACTTCTGAAGGCAACCATCTTGACTTCCTCATTGTCGTCTACTCCTTTAGGGTCATTTCCTTTGGGTATAATTCAAAAGTATTGTATGATAGTCTTCAATGTTTGAGAACACAGTCAAGAATCCACTGTTGTGGGTGAAACTGGACTTTTCATTTGGTAAAAACTTTAATGCTTCGGTGTTTATGCTGACCATTCTGTATCCGTTGCCCCTGGAGTCTATGTTCAAGATGACAAGCGGACTCAATCCATTAATCTTGCTCCACAGCTTGGTGGGGAGTTGATCGTGCTGCATGCCTTCGGGCATCATACATCCCGTCGTATCGAGAACGGGTATTCCTTCATGGTCAATCATGTTTGATTGGTTGGACAAAATGTCAAAAAGTTGTTTTTTGACCTCTATCTGTTCGCATATTTCTTGCCCCATCTGTCCCATCAATCCTATGAAAGGATTGCCCACCTTTCCTTCAATCTTAGAAAATGCCTTTAGGAGCGATGAGTGTATAGGTGATGTCACCAGTTCTAGGCTGTCTTCGCCGATCCCGGCGAATTCAGCGGCCCTTTTGGGGCCATAACTATCAAATATTTCTAAGTAGCGAAGATTCGGCATATATTCACGATAGTCTTTGCCATAGAAATGGTCAAGAACCATTGTGAACGCACATGTTTCTTCCTCAATTTGGTGGTGGTCAAAATTGTGAAGGTGCGGTTCGAATCTGCGACCTTGATCCAAGACCCAAAAATTAGGATCTCTTAGCATGGACTCGGCAAATGCAGACCTGAAAACTTCGCCGCCAGTTTTGTAGTGACATACGCAAGCCGCAAGAAAATCGTCTGCATGTGCTTTTCCATCATGGACAATAATTTGCATTATTAGACTTTCTTTAGTCCTTATCTTTTCCCAATATGACGCTGATTATTCCAAGAATTACAGCCAAGGATCCAACCACTGTGACAGAGGCTACGGATATGGCTATCGCCATGGCGCAGTACTCAAAAACCATTTTCGCCTTTTGTTGTCGGTATTTCGTATTTTGAGTACCCGAGCAGTTCAGCTTGTTCTGGACAGAGGGTCTTGAGTAATGTTCCCTTGCGGCAAAGAAATCCCGGCCTGCCGGTGATCTCGCAAGTTTTATAACTCAGGCTTTCTGCCATGCGAACGACGCCTTCAATGAAGTCGTCGGAATACCCTTCAGTATAAATCCTTAATCCCCCGAATTTCTCTTTGATCTGCACAAATTTAAAGTCTTCGGATTTTCCCGTCTTTTTGAGATGATTCTCTAATATCTCGCATGCGGATGATATAATTCCGAGCCATCCGTCATTGCACCAAAGGCTAAACGGCCTTCCCTTGTGATCGGCCCGAAACAAAGGCTTTTCAAGCAGACTGTTTTTATCCATCAAGAGCCTCCTCCGACACCGCGACCGTGTTGAGTATCTTGTTAAACCCGCACGACCCCCAGTCTAACTTGTAGAATGGGCGTCCCTCCACCCGCTCTAAGATGCGGATCTTCATCGGCCTGTCCTTGAGTTTAAGCAACACGATGTCGTCGGGCTTGAACTTGTGCATTGGACCCGAGGGGATTCGAACCCCTGTCCGTAAGTGGTTCAGAAAAAGACTTCTACACGCTTGTCCCGTTGTTTTTAGTTCTTGCGGACTCCAACGGGCGGGATTCTGCAAGAACCTTCAACCTATTTTCTCGTCGTGCCGCAAGTTGACCGCTGCACGACCAGCAGGATTTTGCGACGGACTTTCGGACGCTTCCCGCGTGGCTTCCTGAGTCCGTGGTTGCCTTCTCAGGCAGCCATTGCGTAACTGTTGCCGGTTAAGGCTTTAGTCGAATTTTAACGAGGCCGTTCGACCAACCTCGGCATGCCATCTCAAACCTCTCCGCTACGTCGATACCAATTACGGGCCCTATATTTTCGTATTGTAGTCAACCCTAGTATTTTTGTAAAGTTGCGATTTTCAATCCCATTTTCGCACAAATTTTCTCATAGTCTTTTTGACTCACGGAAAGATCATGCTTTTCAAGCTCTTTTTTTACCTGGTCGTAGTCGGGAGCCAATCCCGAAACAACACATGCGGCCATGTCCAGTCTCTCTCTCCGGACAGATTCAAAAAGGTCGTGCTTGCTTTCTTCGGAGTAGTCAATCTCTTCCATCTTTTTGCTCCTCAATTGCATGATCTTCTTCAAGTTCATTCATCATGTGAAGAGGCGGCCATCTCCAAGGTCTTGCCGGAATGTCTGTTTTTTCTTCGTTTTGGAACAATTTCTTTAAGAATCCCATCATTTTTTTCTCCTTTTCATGCACAACGCCGCCTCGCAGTTCAATGACGCCGTGTCTATGGTAATGTGTGGGGTTATGGATCTTGCTATTTCAAAAATCCTTTCGGGCTCATAATAGAAGAGTTTGGATTCCGGCTTATCATCCACGAATTCCGCTCCTTTGATCAGAATGGTGGCGAAGGCCGAACTTTCGCATAGATTATAGCATCTCTGCAGGCTTAGTCTGAGGTAATTGTATGGATCGTCTTGCTTGAGGCTGAAAGTTCCAAGTGCTACCACATGGTCGTGCCGATCAATTTGAGAATTCAAAAAATCACCACACAAGAATTCCGCCATTCTAAATCTGCACTTGGAGGCCTCTACCATCAGAGGGCTTATGTCAATGCCCGTGTAGCTCCAACCCAATCCTCTGTTCTTTCCAAACCGATAAAGGTCTCCTTGCCCGCAGCCCACATCAAGCACCGAGGAGTTGTTTGAAATATAGGATGCCGCCACGGCAAAACGACCGTACTGGTCTTGCTCCGACCCCCAGCACGAGGCTTGCCAACTGTGCTCGGCTATTCTGCAACGCTCGTCGTAAAAATCAGATATAATCATAGTGGTGGATGCAGGATTCGAACCTGCGAAGGCAATGCCAACGGATTTACAGTCCGTCCCCTTTGACCGCTTGGGTAATCCACCAGCCACCGCAGCTCTTGCGTCAGCCTCCACGAACAATTTTACTATTTTTCTAGATGAAATCAAGTGGAGTTTGCACACATAAGGCGTGAAGAAAATATGTTTGCAATGTAAAAAAGAACTTCCGGCAAATGCTGATTATTTCCACAAAGAACCCACAATTTAGAATTAAAAATTCTTTAAGAAGGAGAGTGCGTGAAGCAATAAAAAAATACCCAAATGCACGAAAGGTTGACCGAACTATGAATTTGATTGGCTGTTCTATTGAATATTTAATAGCGTACTTAGAAAGCAAATTTCAAGAAGGAATGAATATAGATAATTATGGAAAGTGGCATATTGATCACATACGACCATGCTCTAGTTATGATTTAGACGATCCACAGCAACAAAGAGAGTGCTTCAACTATAAGAACTTACAGCCCCTATGGGCTAAAGACAATCTAGAAAAAAGTGATAAATTCTGATCAACCAAGTTCTTTTCCATTTAAACTTATTTTATCTATTCTTCCGCCTTGAATCGTCTCGGAGGGTTTTCCGTATGGCCAATTTGGATTACTTTGCCACCAGTGCCTCCATGACCACTTCAAACTTTCAAGCAAATCCTCCGGATTCAAATTTTCATCGTAAATCTCGCCTTCTACGATAAAAACTATCTCTCTTTTGAACTTCAAATGAACCTCATTCGGATAGTGTATTCGTCTTGAAAGAGTTGATCTCCATCGGAAATTTCTTCTTCCCTCATGGCCTCGGCGAGTTGAACTTCTTCGCAGTCCTCAAATTCGTCCCACCCTCTTGGAAATATGTCAAGATAGTTCATATTTACAACATCTACGAACTTGTCAAACTCCAAGTTTATCTGCGACTTTATTTCAGAAAGTTCTTTCTTGCCTTTTTTCTTGTTTTTGAAATTTTCTATCACGGATTTGAACTTCATGAAATTGAAGATCATTTTTTCCTTGAATATGGCAAATAGTATATATTTTTCCCTTGATTCTGCTGAATCTATATTTTGCATCATATTGTTGAATACGAATGGCTTGTCCTCGGACGCTGCATTTACGATGCTCTCGTCATCGCAGTGTGCCATGTTAAAAGACAACATCTCGCCCGAATCTTCTCCGTCATATATCCGGTGATATGTCAACTGAAGCCCCTCCCACCCCAGACCCACGCTCACCTTATCGTCAATGTTCAATTTGATATCGCTCTCGATGCGCACATCCATTATGTGCTCTAGAACTTTGAAGAATGGCGTGTATTTGAACATTTAAATGATCCCGTAGTAAAGCATCATCTTTTCGGCAAATATGTACCACGCATATGGAGGAAATACCGTCGCCAGCAACTTCCACCATCCTTGAGCAATCACTATCCCGCAATACCAGAATGCAAACAGTACAAATTTGATATAGTCGTTTTTCATATCTTCTCCCATGTACAATCGGCGGGCATGGGTCGTGGCGGAGTGAATGATATGTCCAATATCTTTACTTCTCTGTCCTTCTGGAACACTACAGCGTGCCCAGTAAAACTTGCCCTTCTCCCGTCGCTGAATGTAATAATTACACTTTGAATCATTTCTTGTTTTTGTTGTTCCATTATTGTCCCCGAAAGCTAAAGCCGTGGCGCACAGTGCCTCCACTATTAGACTCAATGATTCTTGCATATTTCTTCAATAAGTCTTTGAAGGGATTCTTTAGGAAGTGTTTTTTCGTGCTGATCAAACCTGACCACGCCTTTTTCTTTGACGCATTCTGTGTATTTTACCCTGTAGGTTGGACTGAATGGGTCTGCCGAGATTTTTATGTCAGGGAATCTTTCAAACAAGTTCTCGCGCTTTGCTGAAAATAACTCGTAAAGGCTCATGACTTCTCCTTTGTGACTTCCATAAAAATGTCAATTTCTTTTGCTGCGTTTGGTATGTTCTCGCCACACTTTTTGCAGTGGGCTAATATCTGATTCACTTCTTTTTTGTAGATCAAAATTTCTTCCGGGCATCCCCATTCCATGCGATAATATCTGAGTGCGGCATCGCTATATTTCATTTTTGCCCTCCTGTGGGATTATCCAGGGCTGCTTTTGGCAAACATCAATTTAGCATGATGGCTTGGACAAATCAATAGATTTTGGATGGCATGTTGGTGTCAAGTTTCACCAAATTGCGCATTGTATTTATTTTTGGGATTCATACATAAAAAGACTTCATCTTTCTGTACAAACGGAGGAAATAAATGGCCAGAGAAACTTTGATACAACTCAGAAGAGGAACCGCCGCCGCTTGGGCTGCCGAAAACCCGGTTCTTGATGCCGGAGAAAGTGGTTTTGAGACCGACACCCGTAAATTTAAGATCGGCGACGGAACGACCGCTTGGAACAGCCTTCAATATGTCCATATTGACGGCGGAAACTTGGACGCATGAATTATACCTTAGAGACCCGAGAGTAATCAAAGGAACCTAAACCTAATATCAAAGCAGGAAGCCCGATCTCCCCAAAAGGGGTTGGGCTTCCTGCTCACATTTTACGACTCCGTTTGCGCATGAACAAAAAACTAGAATTTCTGGCTCTGATTGAGCAATCAAAAATTTCAAAGGCCATAAATTTTGCTTTGTCAGCAAAAGAAGACAGAGAGGTTTTTTTGGCAGCCATAGGAGATCATTTTTTTGCATCCGGAAATTTATCTGCCGCCAAATCATTCTATGTTCATTCTCTTCGTTCCAAACCAAATCCTTCCGCCGAGTTTGGCCTTGGAAGCGTACTTTTGTCCGGGGGGGAGCCGGAAAAGTCTTTAAAGTTCTTTTCGTGCTCTTCCAAGGACAAAAGATACGAGGTGAACTCAATGCTTAAGATGGGGCTTGCTTCTCGTCTTATCGGAGACATCAAGGGATCTTTGGATTTTTATCTGAAGGCCTCATCGAAAGGATACAAGGGCTACATATTGCACTTAAACATAGCCACACTTCTTTCGGATCTTGGAGAATTTGAAAAAGCATCCGAGCACTATGAGCTTGGAATTCTTTTAGCCCCAGAAGATCACAAGGCTAGATTAAACTACTCTATGCATCTTCTTTCTTTGGGCGATTTTAGCCGTGGCCTAGAGTTCTATGAATCCAGGCCATGGTGCTTCAAAGGCAAGGGCTTGGAATGGTCCGGAAGCCACGGCGAAAATGTACTCGTTATTTCAGAACAAGGTTACGGAGACTTGATACATTTTTGCAGGTTCATAAAAGAAGTCGCCAAGGTTTCTAATAAGGTGGCTTTGGCTTGTGATCCCAAACTGTTCGGGCTCATGTCCACATTGGGCTGCTTGGATGAAATCTTTCCTTTGGATCAGGAATCAATAGACAATGCGTCCGATTCTTATCCGAGGTACTGCAGGGTCATGAGCATTCCTTATTTGATGGGACTGAAACTTCCACCTCCCGAAACTGACCCTTACCTCAAACCAGACTGTGCCAGATCATCGTTTTGGAAGGATTATCTTTCCGGCGATGCTGGACTTAAGGTCGGTCTTTGTTGGCAAGGTGGCAAACGAGACGACCCAGAGATGATATTTAACGACAGAAGACGCAGCATAGATTTAAAAGCATTGTCTCCTGTTCTTGACATAGAGGGCGTGAACTTTTACTCCCTCCAGAAGGACTGGATGGAGTATCATCCGAAGATAAAATACCCCATGAAGATTTGTGGAGACTTCTTGGATACCGCCTCTTTGATCTCAAATCTAGATCTTGTGATATCCGTGGATACTTCCATAGCCCATGTTGCGGGCTCCTTGGGAGTTCCTGTTTGGATGATGTCTAGATTGGGTGGCTGTTGGAGATGGGGCCTAGAGAGTCCTCACACCTTTTGGTACCCTTCCATGAGGATATTCAGGCAGAAGGCCATAGATGATTGGGAGCCAGTCGCAAATGACATTGCATTGGAACTTTTGAAAATAACAAAAACATGAAGCAATCATCATGTCCATAAGTTATGCCGAATTTTTATCAACTCCACTAGCATCTTAGTATCTTCGTCTTCATACTTTTGCTCAATTTCCAGCATCCTTTCAAGGCTCTCTTTTTCTTTTTTCTTGAGCTTTCCTCCGAGGATTTTGTCGGCAGCATCGTATCTGCTTGCGACCGCCGGATCGGGTCTGTTGGGACGTTCTATCGTCCACCACTCGTACAATTTTTGTATCTTTTTTGCCGCCTTGGCTTGCGGGGTGGGTTTCCCATTTTCCTTGAGGCTCTGGGCCCAATCGAAGTAGTCGTAGGCGGCCTCAACCGACCTTCCGTTCTCGAACTTGAATTTTTTGTCCTCGATCAATTTGCTGAGGTGAGCCAGCTCGACCTCGACGAAGATCACCAGTTCGTTGAAAAGGCCGTGAATTATCCGGTGATCCAGATCGTAGTAGTTCCCAGGCTTTAAACCCGTATTCAAGCAGTGAATTTTGTCAATCCATCGGTTTCTCGCGTAGGATTTTATTGATCCATACACATCCGCCGGAAACATGACTATGTTTTGAAGCTTGTCCAAACCCTCTTCCGCCAGCCAGTGCCTGAAGGGGCGCTTACCTTTTGCTTCTTTGTGCCACTCTTCCCACTTGTCCCATTCAAGGGCGAAGGGTTTTTTTTCGCCGCGGATCCAGTCCGCCAGTTTAGTACAACTCCAGTGTTTGATTCTTTTTCTTATCATTCTGGCAATGATCCCTTCGCGATGGCTTTTTTCTTGGTTTCTTTGGACATTTTGGCAAATCAATCATGCCTTTTACTTTTTCATATTTTCTTTTTAGACCCAAGTCAAGTCTATCTTTATACAAGTAATTCGCTATTTTGACAACCGCGTCTTTGCTGGACACTCTGATTCTAGAATCTTTGTGATTCAACTTGGATATTATTTTTTGAACGCTATAGTTTTCTATGCTTAAGGATTCAAATAAAGATTTAATATGAGACCAATCTTGATTATAAGTACTTCCTATGAAAAAATGTTTTGCCTTTTCTGTTATGTAAAAACAACCATCGCCATCTGAATACCCCCTATAAAAAAGGAATCTTTTTTTAATCGGTATTTTTTTCAAAAGTTTTTTGGGACAAATGTAATTTTTTTTGTGGAAGTCAAATGATATGAATTTTCTAACAAGTTCAACATCACTTATTGTCAATAACATTCTTTTTCTTCTATTGACTCCTTTTTTGAAACCACCACTTCTTAAATATCTGCCCCATTGGCCGACATTATTGAATGTTTTTTCAAGATCAAGGAAGTCATCTAAAATAATTTCACATTGCAGACTTCTATTTTTATTGCTTAAATATCCGTCAGCCCACAGATGAGTGCCATATTTCCATATGTATGCACCTAAACAATAATTTTCTCTATCTCAAGTTCATCTAAGCATCTAAAATCTGTGCGGCCTATGGTCGTTCTCCAAGACCTATGCCAATGAGCGAACCGCCACATCTTGGGCTGGTGGATGTTAAATAGTTCTTGGAGAGCCCAGCCCGTCATGTTCTGATATATATTTTGTCCCGGTTCAAGGAGCATGAACGCGATGCTTTCCGGGCAGTCGTGCGAGATCATCAAGTCAGGTTTGACTTCCCTATAGAGCTCTCTCGCTTTCATGAACTGTTCAATGCCCACTTGCTCTTGTTCCCACCAATCAATGCCAATAGTCCGATATTGACGGTCAATGCTGTAAGCTCCCCTAAAATAAAAAAAATCTATGCCGTTGAGCGAGGCGAATCCATAATCGCCAAGATAATTCGGAATTTCTTCAATTTTATCGTAGTTGTCGTGGTTGCCGCCGACAATCTTGTGCCTTTCCGGATCCACATTGCTCAAGGTTTCATACTTGAATCCGAAGTCCCCTATCTGCACTGTGTAGGGGTGCCTCTCTAATTGCCGAATAATTTTGTGATATCGGTCGTACTTTCCGTGCACGTCGCCGATCAATGTTATCATGTCTCCTCCCAATACTTCGTTATGGCATCAAGAGCTTTGGTTATCTCGGGGAGTCGCTCGTCCTCATCAAAGGTGCCGTCGCCTTTCGTACTGGATTCGTAGACAGTCTTGCCTCCCACGCAGGGGCAGTCGGCCCTGAAGCGTCCGTGACGCAGCCTTAGATAGCCCACCTTGGATCCGTTTTGCTTGAACACGTCGTATTGCTCCGGACAAGCCGCACAAGTGCAAACTAACCTGTAGCCGTTGATTTCCAAGTCCTCCGGCCATTCATTCTTTTGGACGCTTTCCAAGTCCGCAAGAGCCTTGGCGAGATTCGGGTTCATTTCTTTCATCTTAGACTCCCGTTTTCAATAAGTTCCTCAAAAATGTCGTCCGCCTTCTGACACCTCAACAAGTGAATCTTCTCCAGGGCGACAA
>Ga0164293_10002015_pt1 | contig 17197 bp, 27 predicted proteins | sample GEODES118metaG_FD_111487 | JGI IMG/M metagenome (GOLD analysis project Ga0164293, IMG submission 111487) | Eutrophic lake water microbial communities from Lake Mendota, Wisconsin, USA - GEODES118 metaG | ecosystem: Environmental > Aquatic > Freshwater > Lake | place: USA: Lake Mendota...
AACGAGAAAGACAACACGAATCCATTTGCTCTGATTTGGAGCACTATCATCTTATTCTTTTCCTTCATTAGCGGCATCGCTCGTCGGGAAATACTCGTTGGGGCTCACTGCCTGTTACTGAAGGATAATGTAACCGCCACCGAATATGTCTCTATTTCGCGGTTTGGCACGGAAGAGGGTTTTGATTCGCACGGAGTGTCACGAGATGAGATTGCCTACACCGTTCCAAGTTTTTGGACAATAGTCCATCGCATGTGGTCTGCTCCCGTAGATGGTGTCGAGATCGTAGACGCTCGTCTAGCTCATGCAATTCCTATCTAAAGGATAATGTAACTTTTGCCGGAATAAGCCCCGCTACGGCAGGGAGGGCCGCGGGGCTTCAACCTGCTCGCCGCGCTTTTGTCGAATGGGGGCGTATTTAGGTAATGTCGCTGCGGGGGCGTGTTGGGATAATGCGCCAAGTTTTACACTCGCTATTCCCCTATTGGCTTTTGACGGTGGCGGAAAGGGTTGTGATTGAGAACCTGTGTAGGTACAGTTCCACCTGCGGTACTCAAAGAAAGGAAAACAATTATGACTACACGCAATACCAAAACAATAGTAGAAAAGATTTTTCCAGCAAGACTAAAAGAAGAGCGATCACTTCGGGGATTATCTCAGGGCGAACTTGCCGAACTAGCAGGTCTTGATAGGAAAACAATTAACAGAATAGAGAACGAACATTACTCGCCAAGTTTGGAAAGTTTTATTTCACTCTGTCACGCTCTCAATTTGGAGCCCAATGTCATGCTGGCAAATTAATCGGTTACTAAAGGATAATGTAAAGTCGCTTATCTGTACCATTGCTGATACACTAAAAACAACCCACTACGAAAGGAGAATCAAATGTGCAGTTGCGAAGATAGACCATGTTGCGGTCACCCAGCAGAAGAACGTGCTGACGACGCTTATTGGGCAGAGAAGTTATACAGTCAGAATCCCGATTATGACGATTACGAAGAAGAATAGAAATAAGAAACTTAATACAACCTACTAAACAAGGAGAATAAAATGGACATTCAACCAACGGTACTAGATATGCAGACTATGTGCGAAGAATTCATGCATAGGTCTATCTTCGCAAAAACAGAAATGTGCAAAGAAGAAGCAATGCAGGACAACCCGTCTGTCATGATGATTGGTTTTGTTAGCACAGAGGAAAGCGATGAAGCCTTTGACGAGGCTATGGAATTTCAGCACGAGAACGACACAAGCAAGCCCTACAAGGTTGCTGTACTCCCGCTTATTCATCGTGATGACATTTACGATTGCATTGGAGACATAGTAAAGCATTTGCCTGCTAAGGAATTTTCATTTATTGCAATTATTGCAGAGGGTTATACTAGCCCTGCCGAGAATTCAATCGTTGCTGGACAGATACAGGGGGGCGGTCTTGAAAAAGATTTTCGGGAAAACCCATTTAGTGAAGTGAGAGAGACACTAATGGTCACTGCCGTTGATTGGGAATGTCGTAATCTCTACACGGTAATCGCTCCATACAAGTATGACGATTTTGGTGTTCCTGTATTTGACGAGGGAATTTCCACAATGAGTGAGTTGCTGGGATTTGAGAATTACGGAGCAAAAGAATTAGAGGAAATTGAAATGGGAAAACTTGCCCAAACCATAATTTCATTTGTCATGTTCACTCGTTTTGCCACCGTCGCTCGTGGATACACAAGCAAATTACGTGATGCACCAAAGCGCAAAAAAGAAAAAAACGGCGAATAAGCAATGACTGAGCGTGATATCCCACGATGGATTGAGCGTTCATGTGCCATAGTTGATACTGCTCTCGCGGAATGTGCGAACCGCGAGACAGTATCAGCAACGGTAATAATGGACATATTATTAGACTTACGAATACTACTAACGACAGCAAGCCAAACGGAAAGTGACACTAAAGGATAATGCAAACGACCATCACCCCCGAACTCGTATTGGAAGTCCATAAAGGCTTATGGCAAAAACTTGTAAAAAAATATAAAGATGCATTTTCAGTTCCGAAAGATGAAAGCACTCGTGCCACCGAGACCGTTCGTGGAATGGACGTATTGCTCATTTGGCAGCGTGAAGGAAGCACCCGTCACCCATTGCATTTCCTACGCACCTACGGCGTTCCCGACGACATCGCAAAATATATAGTAGATGGATTCACTGGACATTCTGTCAGTGATGAGAGCGAGAAGCCCGAGAAGCGACGAGACAAGTGGTCAGCTTTTGAGCAGTTTGCACAAGACCATGTAGGAGAGCAGTTCTCCATAGACCAACTTGTTGAGGTCGCTGGGTTCTCGTATCAGACAACCTTAGGGTACATCAAGGAGTCTCTCCACTATAAGAAGATAAAGAATGGTCTCTACGAAGCAACTTGCCCACCAGAGCGTGAGTGATGATTCGGCTCTACATTATCCTTTACAACGGCCGTCTTGTTACTAAAGGATAATGTAAATTCGCTTACTAAAGGATAATGCAACATCCATAAATCGAGCTCAGTGTAAGCCCCGCTACGCGTGCAGAGCCCGGGGCTCCAACCCGCACACGCAAGCAACATCAATTCGTCTCTGTCGGGGGCATGCTGGGATAATGTAAGAAAAATAATTTGCAAAAAAATTATGTGGTTCTCTCTCACTGTTCCTCACGGGTAGAGATTGACGGTGGGGGAAAGGGTCGCCGTTACTAAAGGATGATGTAAGAACTGCTTTCACTCACACTCAATTTAATTAACAGTCTGTCCCTGCCATGTTAATCTGACTAAGTAATCCATCCCAACTACTAGAGGAGACTAGACAATGGTTACAACCACAGACAACACACTACCCGAATGCTGGAAAGCATTTAACGAATGCCTAGAGGCAGGAATTGACAGAATAATTCTTTTCGGGCCAAGCGGTATCGGAAAGACTTATGCAGGAATGAGCATGGGCAATGTAGAAGCAGGAGCATTTCGTCTTGTTTGCACAGAGGACATGACGAACATGGACGTTACTGGTGGATTCATGCCTTCTAAGCATGGTGGCTTCCAGTGGCTTGATGGTTCTGCTCTCAAAGCATGGAAAGGCAACGGCGTTAATGGCGGTCGCTTGATCGTTGACGAAATTGACAAGGCAGGTGGCGACGTTTTCGCAACGCTTCTCGCCATGCTTGACTCACCTGAATCAGCATCATTTGAGCATCCCGAAACTGGCGATGTACTCAAACCGTCTGAAGGATTCTCAGCGATCATGACAACGAACATTGAGAATATGGGAGAACTCCCAACAGCGTTGGCAGACCGTTTCCCAATTCGTATCCGTATTGACGCTCCGCACCCAACTGCTCTACTTCGTCTTTCGTCTGACTTGCGTAAATACGCAGTTCGCATGGCTGACGCTGGCGACGACAGAATCTCTTTGCGAGCATTTCTTGCTCTCGACAAATTGCGCAAATCTGTCGGCATGGAACGTGCGTGTGAACTCACATTCGGTCGTCGTGCAAAGCAAATCCTTGACGCATTTTCAGTGGACGGAGTTTCCTGATGACAACCCTTAACTCAACAAAAAGTAGCGGTGGCAAACCGTTCCCACACTCCAGCGATTCCGTGAGTGTGGGAACGGCGAAAGCCGAACCTACGATAATTGGCAGAAAAGATATTGCTCACGAAGTTTGGCAAGTTGAGGATTGTCGTGCCATTTCGGGAGAACCAAGAACAGATATTGGCAACAGAGTTATGTACGCTCCATTTGCTGATGACGACTACAGTCGTGCTGTTCGGGCTCACGAACTAATGCACAGCAAAATCTCACCGACCCCTGAGCAGTTTAGTAACTTCATTTCTCGTGGCATTGCTTCAGAGCAGGCCATGAGAGTTGTTGAGGAACTTCGTGTGAACTTCCTATGTGAATCTGTCGGCATTCCAGTCAAGGAATCACTAATCAATGGCTCTGAACTAGCAACAGGAGAACGTCTTTCCAAGACGGGAGATTGGGCAGGAGCAGTTGCCATGACTATCGCAGCGACTAACACGAATGGGCTAAAGCCTTTCCTTAATGGTGTTCGCAGGCATAATCGTCATTGGGGAGATTCTCTACTGGCGATAAGCAAGAAAGCATTAAAGGAAATGAAAAAATCCAGCAAATACACGAGTCTTGGCGATACTCGTGAACATGGTGGATTAGAGCCTGTTGGTTTTGCTCAGACCGAACGAATTGCGGAATGGGTTGACAGGATTGCTTCTTTCCCACCACCACCCCCACCACCACCAGCCCCAAAGGGTGTTCCTAGCAGTGGCTCGTTACCAAAGGATGATGTAGAGAAGAAGTCAGGCATTGGGAATAAGGGTGACTACACGGAAGCCAAGAAAGACGGAAACCCTCTCGGTAACATTTCTCCAGTTAGTGCTGGTGGAGTCCCATCGTGGGCAGAGTTACGAGTAGAGCGTGTGCCATTACCAAAAATGCTGAAAGGCACTATCGGTAAAAAGCGCATTGCTACAAATATGGGTCGTCGCCCCCGTCGTATGCACCGACTACTCACAGACCCAGCAATGAGGGTTTTTGACAAAAAGATAAAGGGCAGCGGTGGCATGGTAATCATTGATGGAAGTGGCTCCATGTCATTCACTGAAGAACAGATAGAAAAAATTATCAGTTACGCACCTGGCTGTACTGTTGCTATTTACAGCGACAGGAACAATGACAAGGGTTCTAACTTATGGGTTGTTGCTGACAAAGGCAAAATGGTGGAATCACTATCAGGCATTGACTATGGCTATGGCAATGGAGTTGACTACCCAGCAATAGTTTGGGGAGTAGAAAATCAAAAACACAAAACTTCTCCGTTGGTGTGGATCACGGATGGTGGAGTTTGCGGAAAAAACGATGGCTTCCATGAACTACTTTCCATGCAGTGTCTAACATACGCCAATAAGCATAACTATATTATCGTGCCTCACATTGAGGAAGCGTTAATCCAGTTGTCAAAGTTGGCGAATGGTGGCAAAGCCCAAACTGTTTATCCTTATCAGTTTAAGCAAACATGGAAAGCGCACATGGGTAATTTACCTATGCCGTAAACCTCTCCAGCAGTTGGTAGGGGGAGTTACATTATCCTTTAGTAATGTGACTTCCCCTAACACTGTTAGTGTTCATAAATAAAGTTTTGCTCTACAGGTAGCAGAATCGTTTACTCAAGGATAATGTAATAGGTGAATCTTTTGCTTAAAAACAATACTCAGGATAATGTAAATTACTAGAAAGGCTCACTATGCCCAGCAATGAAATAACACTTGGTACTGAACTTGCTGACAAATTATTTCTCGTTTGTCTCTCTATGACTCACTTCGCCAAAAGCGTATGCGATGATCTAATTAACGACTCATACACGCCAGCACAGGCACAGAGAGATCTAGACACTCTCAACAGTTACGAGATTCCCGATATTCGTGAAGTGTTAAAGCAGATAATCGCTCTTAATGAAAAGGTAATGCAATGAACTTACTGACATTCTTGCTTCTCGCCAGTTTTGCATTTTTTGTTGCGCTGGTTGCTCGTGCGCTACTTGTTGCCACCGAACCGATCTATCGCTCCGAAAACTGCTCTATCAATAGCGCGAAGCGTCACAGAAATAGAAGATATGGCAAAGACTTCCAGCACCGACAACTGCCACTGGACTACGCCTGCCGTGTGGAGTACACGCGCAAGAGCCGAGCCGAGCAAGCTCACAACAACCACAAGTAGAACGAACCCGATGATTCCTGCCGCCATGCTGTTTGGAGCCCCGCTGGGTTTAACAGCCCGGGGCTCTTTCCTGGAGCTGCCGAAGTTGTCTTTTGATGACCATTCGTTCGGAAATTTTCTACTTGTTACCATCGCGTCGCCCTGCCTTATTAATTCAATAACAACAAACTGTTTCTCGTGGGAACTAATTGACGGTGGTGGAAGAGCCTGCTTGAGAACGTTTGATTATCTGATGAACACGCTGACGCGAAAGATCAAACTCATCTGCGATCTCTCGAAGTGAAGCTCCGCTAGATCTCATTGAATAAATCTGAATATTTCTTTCATCGTCTGTAGCTGGTCCTGGCTGGAAAGGGCCCCACTGCCAATGATTAATTTCTTCCATTTTTTTTACTCGATCCAGAGGAAGAAGATTTTTACGATATCTCTGTCGAATATATCCAACCCATGCACCAAGAGATATTTCATTTTCTTTATATTTTTCAATATGAATTGCTGGAACTTTTGAATTTCCTTCTCGCGAAATGTATTCGCCAAGTGCCCCTAGATAAGTATTAAATTTTGTGTTGTTGTCCATGCTGTAAATGTTAATCGAACATATGTTCGTCGCGCTTGTATGTCTGGTTCATATTTTGAAAAAATTACATTATCTTTTACATAGAATAATTTTAAATGCAGTTGACATAATCAACGGTGGTGGATAGAGTGTGTAGACCAGATCAAAGGAGAAACATGATCAAACAGCTACCGATAGAATCATGGACGCCAGAAGATGATGGAACCATTATCTGCTTCGAATGTGAAGCCAGCTTCGATAAGGCAGATATCTATGGGGACCAACGTTGGAGCGATCCCCTCTGTCTCGATTGTTACGAAACAAAAAAATACGAAAGGTAATCATGGACATCAACGAAGAACCATGGATGCTGGGCGACGACATCGACCCGAAGTCACAGGCGCGCATAAATTTAATTATGTATTCTTTGCCTTTTGACCCTATTTCTATTCTTAGAGAATCTCATGAGTCCACAACACTCGAAGAGCTCGACGCTGTTAATTCTACTAATTCTCGTAAATTTATCCAGACATGTTCAGAAGACATCCTCCACCTAATCTCCTCCTATTGCATGGAAGACCCAAGATTGTGGGACATCTACTGGGAGGTCATCTACGACGCTGCAGTAGAAATTGAACAAAAAACCATTACCGCCAACGAAAAGGAGATCGACAATGATCAACTGGGATTCTAAGAAAAAATGGATAGAGCTAGGCTTCGATGACGAAAATCAAAACAAAGATAAAATATTTAAAAATCTAAAAGAATCTTTACTTGGGGCCAAGATAAACGAAGATATCGCAGCACTGGTTGCTCAAGAAATGCTAGACAGCTCCGGCCCTGCTCAAAATACCGTATTTATCTTCACGGAAGATGACATTGTTGTTACGGCCATCCACGTGCCTTTCGAAGCTCTGGGCTCAGACGGCCCGGTCCTGGCCAGAGGAGCTAATGATAAATCAATAATTGCATGTTTTTCAAAAGACAAGATCATGGCAATGCTGGACAAGCTCGACAGCGACGACAGCGACGACCCGGCAGAAGATAGGTGGATCAAAATGCTTGACGAGCTAGCAGATCTGGTTAGATTTGAGATAAGGGTGAACCCACCAGAGACGTGGGAAAAACTATTAGATGGAGACCTATAGATGTCATTGACGGTGGTAGAAGACCAAGATCCAGGCACTCATTTATTCTGGGAAGATGCAGCTAACGCGTGCGTGTGGGAAATATTCGGAAAATGCAACCAAATTGCCGGGCACCTGGATCAATTTGAAAAAAACAGTAAAAATCTGTTTCCAGTTCCATTCTCTGGCCAGGCAGCTCCAGATAGTTTAAACATAATTACAGAATGTATTAAATTGATCGATAATCAATTCGAAGGAATGATTAATTCTTTTAACTGGTTCGATTCAGATAACGCTTATTGGGTTGAAGAATGGAAAATTTTAGGATCGATTGCTGCTGCGGCTGGTATAAATCGTGGAATTTTTAACTCACTTCCTCCGGCGGAACCAGAAGCTCCCGCTGCAGGCAACAAAAAAACAAAAAATTCAACCGATCATGCCGTAGGCGTCTTCATGTCCTGCGCATCAATTGCCCAGACTCTCGCCGAAAAACAGCACGACTATGGGCACGACAACATTGCTCGATTCGGAAGACAGGGTCTACTAGTCAGGGTTCATGACAAAATAGCGCGCTTGAAGAATCTCTCGATTAACTCTTCCGGCGAGGCCAGAAATGAACCGATCGCTGATACTTACATGGACATTATAGGATACTGTGCAATAGGCATGATGTGGGAACGAGACTGGTTCATGCTTAAACTTAGTTCGGACTTTAGAAAAGGAATCAAATAATGAAAAAATTAGACTTATCAGAAGCTGGAGCTTTAGGATTAATCAAAATATCCACCAAGGCCGCTGCCCTATTGGCGGTTATGTCATTTTTGTTCGGATCTATATTCTGGGCTGCAGTTGATATTTTTGCTCTTTATTCAGAAAACCAGTTTACCGGACGTATGCGATCGTTCGATATTGAATATTGGGATTCGATTAAAGGAACAGCTTTTGTTCTTTTAACTGCATCATTAGCAAACGTTATTGGCTCCCGCGCGACATCAATGATCACAGGCGAGAAGAAAGGGAAGTAAAAGTGGCAGAGCTTATACTTTTTTCAGTAGTCGGCGTCGCGCTTGGCATCTGCAGTGAAAGATTGTTTTATTCAATTAAGTCGCGCTACGCAGCCGCTAAAGACAAAGCTGAATTCAAAAAAGAAGTTATCGAATCCTGGTCATACATGGAGGACCCCTCTGGGATGGACAAAGATCTAAGTGATTTATTGAATCAAGAAAATTTAAAAAATCAGCAAAAATCGATCGATAGCCATCCGGCCAAAAATGTAAATCTCGAATACAGCCATCTGTCCGGCTACCTGGAAGACCGGGCAAAAAAGACAGACAAGAAAAACAAGAGGAACAAGGCCAGCGAAGTAGACGAAATCTACTTGAAGTTCTGGAAGTAATGGCCCCAAGGGAGCTCAGCGCAAGTTTAATTGCGAAGAGCTCAACCCTGGAGCCTGCTCACTTAGTAATGAAAGGGGAAATTACTAAGTGAGCCCCGCTACTTTACCACACGATTTTAGCTGCGCGCAAGATTAAATTCACGTCTTCCACATGGACAGCAAACAACCCCACCCCCACCGGCCGAAAAAAATTTCATGGAACTGTTTGACGGTGGTGGAAGACTCTGCTATGTTTTCAAACCAATAGCCCGTGAACGGGAAAGGTACGAAAGTACCAACCAGCATTGACGTCAAAAAGTTGGAATAGAATTTATTGAAGACCTCGAGAAAATCGTTGGTCTAGTTTGCGACGTTCTGGATTCTGGGAATTAATTTAAAGTTCCCCCCAGACCCCCCTCAAACTTTATGTTATTTAGATCTTTCTAGTTACGTATCTTTCTACGTAATATAAGTTGTTAATCGATAACTTTATTATTATCAATTACTAATTATCGTTCTCGTAAGTGACATTTTAATATTTTCGTTTTTTATTTTTTGCCCATTTCTCACGGCTAACTATTGACGGTGGTGGAAGACTTGCAGTAAAGTGTTCCAATGGGTAGAAAAAAGGGATCAGTGAGCTCGCACACCAAGGAGCAGCTAGACGCAAGTTCTTCTGTTACGGCAGATATTAAAATAGAGATATTCGAATACTGGAAACTGCGCATGAATAAGACGCGCCCCATCATGGACGCAAAGCGCGAGAACAGAATTGGGTGGGCTATTGCCAATTACGGCGTAGAGGCCTGCAGAGAGGCCATAGAGGGGTGTCTAGCTTCCGATTGGCACATGGGCAAGAACCCCAGCAAGAAGTTCTACAACGACATCTCTCTTATCTTCCAGGACTCCAAGCATGTGGAGATGTTTATCGAGTACAACGAAGCCAACACAAAGAAGTCAGCTAGGGATAGTTGGGTAAATGAATAAGCTGGAGCTGGCCGACATCGTTGACCAGGCATACGCCACATTCAACGCGGCACTCCCTCAAGAGGAGTTACGGGAGAAGGCCGTATATAGAGCATGGTACGACGTACTCCATGACGTCGAGTACCAAGAAGCTAAGCGCGCAATTCTCGACCTAGCCGTCAAAACAGTATTCTTGCCAAAACCAGGAGACGTACGTCGTTCCGCAATAAATAGCCGTATTGGAATGACCCAATTCGATGACCCCTATGTTGCTTGGGGTAAATTACTTACCATATCCCACGAGATCAACTCCGGACAGTTTCCAACGCTGAAGATCTCAGAGGCCCTATCCATCACCCTAAAGAACCTAGGACCTGGCGCGTATGGCCTGCATACCAATGGAGACAGAGATATGTTCATCAGGGTGTACGATCATGTAGTGCAAGAGCTCAGTGCCACTCACTACCAGATACCAGACAACAAAGATTGCCCATGAATAATACCCTAAAAATAATATGCCTATTAATGTCTAGTGCTTGCATAGGGGTAATTTCGTTTAGCAAATATCCTTTGGTAATTATAATGTGCCTAATATCTGCCATAGCACTTGCAGTCAACGCACTGATACTGGGCTAATGTTCTATGCATGAAGCGGAACCCAGGAAGACCAGTAGTCGTCCCCACTAAGCCAGTAGTCACATTGACGCTGCGCGTAACAAGGGAATTCAAAGAGAAGCTTATATTCCAAGCAGAAGCAGTTGACCTGACGCTCACCGCCTACATACAGGCCTTGGTAGAGCGCGATGGGTCGTAAAGCATCTAAGACAAAACATCTAGATTCCTATGTAACCCTCAACATCCGTATGAAGGGTAGGCAAAAGAACGAGATTATCGACTATGCGCGCAAAAAAGACATAGCTGTCAATGACGCTGTTCTGTACGCAGTGTGGGATTTCATTAGAAATGAAAAGAATATCCCCAGTCCAGGCCCTGCGCAGTTCTCAATTCCCACAATAGAAGAAACAATTCTTGCATATGTGCGCGGAGAAACACTCTTAGAACCGTGTGGTAATAAAAATTGTGCAAAAATAATTACCCAATTAAATGATATGCAATTTTGTACGACTTGTAATTTGCGTATTATGTAATTGTCAACAACAAAAATGCGAAAAAAATGATAAACCCGGATCGGCGCAAGCATTTCCGGTTTTTTAAAGAATGTGCCTCATAGGGTGGCCTTGATAGCAAATAGCCTTTTGCCTAATGTTCGACCTTCTTTGTCAGTTTTGCCACATCTGTGCGAGCGTTGGTCGAGTCGGCTTAATCTTTCGCCTTCTCTGTTCTGCTGCCAGTTGCCTGCTAGTCAGTCCTGCCCATACCCCATGCATATCTGCTGCTGGGAACTCCAGTGCGTACTCTAAGCATTGTTCTCTAACAGGGCATGTTTTACATATAGCTCGTGCTTGAGCAATATATGTTATGTCCTTATGTTTCTTGGGGAACATTAGTTCCGTTTTTCCTTTGCACGCAGCACGACCAAACCAATCTTTTTTAGGTATAGCAAGGCCATACAAAGGTGGAGAACTATTATTGGGTAATTTTTGTTCCCTGTTTATATCTTTGTTTTCCATCAACACGTCCTAAGAAAAGCACACTATTTATATGTTCTTCTCTTATTACTACTACATAAACATAGGGACGTGCCTGTCTAGTATTTATATGGATCTATTCGTAATAGAAGGTATTTAGTTCTAAGGCTGTAGGGGGATTTGTCACATGCCATACGTTTGTTACCATTACATAGCGAATGCCCCTTTTCGCTGGAACAGTTCCGTGAACTTGATGTCCGGTGTCCATTATCACTAGTCTATTTGGCTGATATTGGATGATCTCTTTTTCCGTAACAGAAGAAACGCGCACGCCGAGGGTGCTTTCTTCTAGTGAGTGCTCTGAGCCGTCCTCGATAACAATAGGGTAAATAACAAATTCGCCCTCTTCTATCTCGCTTGGCTGTGGTCCGTAGTAGACAGAACCGATAAGTGGGCCGGAAAATTTTTTCGTGCGTTCGTATAGGAAAGTGTCCTCGTCAACATGAGGAGCCAGCCATTGGCCTGGAGTGAAGCTTCTTGTCCAGTATTCAATTCCACAGAGCTCTTCTAATGGGAAAGGGAGCCGATGTTCCCATATCTCCTTGATTGCTCGCTTCTTTGGAGTATCTGCTGGAGATTTACCCCATCCGTCCCAGAACATAAAAGGGGCGAATGTGCATTGTTGTTCGTCGTCGGCGTAGTGATAAGAGTTTATTTCCTGCGCTATTCGGGCGTCGTCTCCCATGCTCACAGGAAAGAACCCTGAGGAGTTGAGTATTTCTTCACACATCGTCTGGGATAAAGCGTTGTCTATTACTAAGTGATCCATACTGGATAAATTTATCAGAGATATGACGTTCTGCGCGCACCCTCTGTCTTGGCTTCGTTTGGCGATTGATGCAGAAAGATTATGTACACAGAGTTTTTGGTCATGTATATCATGCCTAAAATCAACAGGATATTGTAATATTTTCTGCTGAAAAAAGTTGTCATTGATCTGTTTTTTGGCAGCAAACACCAAATCAAATTATGGTTTGGTGCAAAACTGTGAAAAACAAACCATAAATAGTCAAAAACGTCTTTTATTTATTGTTTTTGGGCACTATTGGTTTATCGACTTCTTGCACGATAGTTTGGTACGGAGCACCAGTGTAAGGATCGAACCTAGCTGCTGTAGCTATTGCTTTCAATGCAACTTTCCTGGCAGTAGCTAGAGTTACCTTCCCCTTTGGCATTAATGCGTGCATTGCCCCCAGAGCGAACTGAGAACCACTTCCTATGGCAAACAAGCCGTTAGTATCAGATATCCAGGAGTAGTCACTATCGATTACATATATGATTCCGTTGACGGCCATTATCACAGTAGATGCATGCTCTGCCATATGCTTCTTTTCGTCTTTGTCGGGGGTGGCGTAGCCCTGCTCTTCGAAGCATTCCCTTAAAGCTGGGATAAATTTAACCGTAACAAAGTGATCGAGCTTCTTCCCTCTGATGGCCGGAGGTGCTGCCGGAGGCTGGAATGCGTGATGAAGGATGTTTATCGCCCTCAAATCTCCTGCGGCCCCAACTATGTAGCGCCCGTTCAGAGCCAATTTGCTGTTTGACTCTTTCAAACTGAAGAACTGAGATACAAGACCTTTGTCCCCCTCTACCTCTGATATACGAGAGTCTGCAGAAATAAGACAAAAACCATCTCCTTGAATGCCAATGATAGTTGTCATATTGTTTCTTCCAAACTGTATATCTTTAGGAGTTATCTCTTTTTTCTTCACCCATCATCAATGCAAGAACCTTCCTAAGACCTTCGAGCTTATCTGGATCTATCCCTACGTCCTTGACAATAGCCCTACCGAGGTCCGTAAGCCCATAAAGCCACTCACCTTCTTCGGTGATGCTCTTTACTTCAACTAGTCCAGCTTCTTGCATTTTCTCTAGGTCGGCAATTATTCCTGCTACAGAGTCATCGTCTTCTGTCATACTGCTGTATATTCTTTCCCTCTGAAGATTCCTCGACCCTGGTATATCCACATGGGCTCGTAGTTGAACCATTCTTCTCCAACCCCGACCGGCTGATATGTAACTACTCCAAGTCCTTGTTGCCAGTTTTCTGCCCCTTGAAGGATCGGTCTACCGAACTCATCCATGCCGGACTTTACTGAAGGAACCGCCCCATCGACTCTGCATAGGCAACCAGGGCTTGCAGCCATGATCGTCCGTGGGCCCTTGTCTGTGCGCCTTGTTCTATATGCGTACTCATTGCGGTGAATGTGCCCGTAGATCACGGAAATTCTTTCGTTATCAAGATACTTCTTTGTTGTTGAGTTATTTGAAACGACGCGATCTCCGTGTACGACCATAAGGTTGGAGTTAATGTAATGAGCAGACTCTGGATACCCTGGAAGGTACTTTATGTTGAATTCGTCCATTCGGCATAGATATGGAACGGACATGACTGGCCAGCCATCGCGATATCCGTCTGTCTTTCCTCTGGTTATTCCAAAGGCAGCCTCAGCGTTTGCCTGGATGTATCTAGCTAATCGCGCTTCATGGTTTCCTGCAATCCACACTATTTCTGCATTTGGTGCGGCTTTTCTCAATTGAGAACAAAGTATCGTTGCTCGATCGATTGCTGCTTGTACTAGCTGCTTGAATGGGGCCGCTGTTAAATACTTACCGAATTCAGCGAAGTCCAGGTTGTCCCCCACGAGAACAACCTGCTGTGGGTTCATATCCTTGATGACTCCTAAAGCAACAGCGATAGCATTTTCGTCATGTATGGGCTCAAGGTCGTAATCGTCAAGAGATTTCCTGTAATAACCAATTTGGATATCAGGAACCACTACGGCCGTATGCCACCCTTTTGGTTCTTCGGCTTTTATCTTTGGATTGTCAATTTTTATGGCCGGACCCTGGGTCACCATCGGCCACTGTGGCCCACTTTCCCAAGATGGGCTAAATTGAATAGCCTGAAGATCGTGAACTTCTGTTTCCCCTAGATCATTTTTCGTGACAGTTTGATAAAGAGAAATTCTATTTATTGCCCCGACTTCCGATGGGTCAATACCCTTTCGGGACAACATCTCGGCAATGTCTCCCATTACCTTTTTTGTGTGAGTCTCCTTATTGGACTGATCGGTAATTGCCTCTAGGCTATTTTTAAGGGACTTACTCATTGTTGTTCTCCTGATTGGCATCCGTTTTATTTAGACAGCATTTAGGTGAACTGCCCGGGGACAAGAAGCATTGCTTTCTCTGTGTGCCGAGAAACTCTCTACTAATCTTGATTCCTTCGTTGTTGAGAGTTCTGCAGAGCACAGTCGTAGCGACGTTACTTCGCAGAGCGTTGGACAGCATTTCAGCTGTTTCTTTATCTAATTCTCCAATGAGTTTGCCAAGCTTACACTTGTCCCCATCATTATTTTTCATAAGGTTTAACAGAGCATCCTTGAGCATTTACCACCAACCTGCTATTGTTTGATATGTGAAGCACCACAACCAAACCAAGAGTTATCTCAGTAAGAGTCGCAGTGACATCACAGATAGTACACCATTAAATGACAGTCATGTTGTTATCCTATGAAAAATCAAAAATCAGAAGACATTAAAAAAGCAATCTCGGAAGCTATCGCGATTAACGACGGCTCCAGTGACCTCGCAGTAGAGAAAATACTCAGGACCCTCGACAGGAAAAAAGTTTTACGGTATCACCGTGAAGACGCCATTTCGCTCCTGTCAACAACAGGGAGAGTGTTGATCGCCCTCATAGAAGATCCTACGATGACGATAAGGGCGATTTCTGTTTATCTTGACCTAAGTGAGACAATGATTGACAAAACAGTGAAGAGTCTTATTGCTGCTGACCTTGTTTCAAAAACAAAAATAAACCGGCATAATTTATACAAAGTAAATTTAAAAGCCGTTATTGATCAACCTGACATGCAGCACATTACAGAGATAATTAAAACAATTAGTGAAACCCAAAATCTCAATAGTGAAGTTGCGGAACGCGATCCTTGGTAATATCATGCGGGATTAATGACGCAAAACAAACTTAAATACAATTCTAGAAGATACACAACTTTGTGTTACGCCAAGATGATACAAAGACCATTTTCGAAAGATAATTTAAAAAATTGCCTTACCGGGACGTGGGATGGAAGAAGCTACGCCGATATGGCCAGAAGCCTTGATTTTTTAAGTAAATCTGGATTTTTGAAAAGAGTAAACAAAGATCAATGGCAGATAACGGAAGACGGAGAATTTGCTATATTCGAGACAGCAAGGCGCAGCAAACACATCAGGAAAAGTCTAAAGGCTGAGGAAATGTCTGATCAGCTTTTAATGCTCCGAATTGGACGTAAGCCAAGCCTGAAAAACCTCATCACTTAATGGCATGAACCATAACTGAGAAGATTCTGGATTTTCTTTTTCCCCGATAATTGTCCAACATATTTCCATATTTTGGCTTGCCATACACACGCCGCCGTTGCAATCCATGCCATAGCGCGATATGAACCACTGGACAAGACATTCGCCGTGCGAGTTTAAGCAATCAGCGCTTGGCTCCGAGGCGGGACAAACGATATCCATAATTTCAAGGTCTGCTCTGTTGATGCGCAGGCTCAACACATGGTGATCGTTGTGCCAGATTTGCTCAATCTCTTGTCTTTGATTCATTTGTTAAGTCCGGCCAACTTTAGATAAATTTTAATTTTTAAATACGTTTTTGCTTATCTCGCTCAAGTTTAAAATAGCATAATTTTTCTGGATCATGGGATAGTAGTAGTTCCAGATTTGCTTTCTTTGCGTCTGTCCATTATTTCTTTTGTTCTTTTTCCCTGGTCAGACCCTTGATCTGATACATCACCGCGCTCGTATTTCTTAAAAACGTTATTTATTTCACTAATAGTTAGCTTTCCGTCATCAAGGAATGCCCGTGATAGTCCTTCAACTACACTGGCTACACCAGCAATACCAGCCATAAATACAGCCTTCCACAGGGGAACTCCAGCTACAGCTCCGGCTCCGATCACGCCAAGACCAGAGGCTGCAAAGGTTGCAAGGATGCGCATCAATATGTTGGTGCATAATTCTTTTTTCATAGCCATATCATGCTCCTTTTCTGCTTTTTTTGGAATCCGAGAAAATTCCACGAATTGACATGATTATCCAGCCAAGCAAGACGATAAAGAGAGCAAGTTTTATTCCGTTCGACGAGCTGCTCCCGGTCTCTGGAAGAATCCCGTGCGAGTGCTTTGAGTGGTCATGAACGGTAGTCTTTGGGGATGAAGATATCCCGAGGTCTGGTACTGGAGATAATTCTGTGGTGGTCGTCACTTCTTGTGGCAATGGCAAAATTAAATATGCCGTTGTCGTTGTTTGAACAACTTCTGGCAGTGTTGTTGTTTGTTGCAGTACGGAGGTCGTTGTACTACTGGTTGATGTTGTAGTCACTATGGGTGGAACAGTAGTTACTGGAGGATTCCAGCTAACAGTTGCCGAAACAGTTTTAGCCACACCATTGACTGTTGCTGTAGCCGTATAGACAGCAGTTCCCTGAGAGTTTGTTCTTACGGTTATTGTTGCTACTCCAGAAGAATTAGTCGTAGCGGTCAGAGTGCTTCCAGCGTCAGGACCACTGCTAACGGTTATTGTTACCGTTACTCCAGCTTGAGGTACGCCAGATATTGTCTGAGCCGTAGCGGTTATGGTTAGATCTTCACCAGCATTTGGACTTGTGGGACTAATAGCTAGAGTGAACGAGCTTGGAAGCGAAACCGAGCCACCGCCTATTGAAACTGCTTTTCTTGTTGATGAAGCAGATGGGTATG
>Ga0164293_10002018_pt1 | contig 17183 bp, 17 predicted proteins | sample GEODES118metaG_FD_111487 | JGI IMG/M metagenome (GOLD analysis project Ga0164293, IMG submission 111487) | Eutrophic lake water microbial communities from Lake Mendota, Wisconsin, USA - GEODES118 metaG | ecosystem: Environmental > Aquatic > Freshwater > Lake | place: USA: Lake Mendota...
ATTTGCCCGGCTGGAATACCGAAATGCCAGCTGAAATCCCAACCCTTTCTTTTCAACCTTATCCTGCCCAACCAATAAAAAAGGAATTGGCTCCGATTAGTGAAATCAATGATCAATTAAAGGAAGAAAGGGTAGAAGTAGCGGCTAAATTAGACGAAACGCCTATTCGCGATTTAAGAAAAGCAATCAGTATTAATGATAAATACCTTTTTACAAATGTTTTGTTTAGAGGGGACGAGAGCATGTATGAGCGGAGTATCAAAACGATCAATAATTTCAGCATCTATCCAGAAGCCCAATATTGGATTCAAAGAGAATTAAAAGTAAAGTTAGGTTGGGAAGACTCCAATGAAACGGTTAAGCTATTTGATCAATTGGTTAAGAGGCGTTTCTCCTGAATAACCAACATGATTTTTTTTGTAGCACCTGATTTGGCATAAACATAGTCTTTTGCATTGGCGCCAACTCTTTTTCTAATTTGCTCATCACTCATTAGTTCATTTAAAACTTGTTCTAATTCAATCAAATCTGCAACGGCAAATGCACCTTCTTTTTCTACCAATTGAACTGCTTCTAAATACTTGTTATAAGTAGCGCCAAATAGAATCGGAACACCATAAACTGCGGCTTCTAAAGTGTTATGCACTCCTTCTTCTATAAAGCCACCTCCTATAAAAGCAATGGTTGCATATCGGTACAAGGAACTCAGCATCCCCATATTATCAATCACCAATGTTTGATAATTGGTGATTTGCAAATTATTGGCAATAGCTGCTTGGTATTTGGAGTATGCAATAGCATTTGGGTAAAATTGCAAACATTCTTCAATTCTTTCTTGCTCAATATCATGCGGTGCAATGATAAACTGAATAGATGGGTTGGCTATTGCATAATGATGTAAGCATTTATCATCTTCGCCCCAAGTACTTCCTGCAATAATGGTGTTTTGATTATTGCAAAACCGAACAATTGTATCGTTGATGGTATGCGCATTTGCAATGCTAATTACACGATCAAATCTAGTATCCCCAGATACATGAATGTTTTGATTAAATCCGATTGATGATAACAATTCTTTTGATGTATCATCTTGAAGAAAGATATGATTAAAAAACTGCAACATGTTTTTGTAAAATTGACCATACCACTTAAAGAACAACTGGTCTTTTCTAAAAATAGCAGAAACCAAAAGCGTAGGAATGCCTTTTTGATGCAATTGTCTTAAATAATAATACCAAAACTCATACTTGATAAATAGGGCCATTTTAGGATTAACCAGTTCAATGAATTCCTTTGCATTTTTTGGGCTATCCATGGGTAGGTAACAAACATAATCGGCAACTGGATGATTTTTTATTATTTCATATCCTGAAGGAGAGAAAAAACTAACCACAAAAAAATGATTGGGATAGGTTGACTTTAATGCTTCAAATAGTGGTAAGCCTTGTTCAAATTCACCCAAAGAAGAACAATGCATCCAAATAGCCGGTTTGGTTTGTTCTTCTAAAATTTGCTTCAACTGCTTCTTCCAATTTTTTCTACCATTGACCCATAATTGCGCCTTTTTGTTGAAAGGGGCAATACATCTAGCTGCAAATGGGTAAAGCAGCAAAAATAAATGATACAATGGCTTCATGCAATACAAAGGTATGGGTAGAAAGCGCTTATTTAAGGCGAATCTACAAATTCTTGATCTACTGTTTTTATGCTAATTTCGCAAGCTTAAAGTAGATTTCTATGCGACCTATTCAAATGGTTGATACCAAAACCCAATACCTTCACATTAAAGCAGATGTAGATAAAGCCATTCACGATGTATTGGATACTGCAGCATATATCAATGGCAAACCAGTTCAAGATTTTGCTGCGGGACTTTGCAACTATTTAAATGTAAAGCATACTATCCCTTGTGCCAATGGAACGGATGCTTTACAAATTGCTATGATGGCTTTAGGGCTTGAGCCAGGTGATGAAGTAATTACCCCATCTTTTACCTATATCGCAACAACAGAAGTAGTGGCATTGTTAAAATTGACTCCTGTTTTTGTAGAAGTAGATCCTACAACTTTTTGTATTGATCCAGAATCGGTAAGAAAGGCAATTACTCCAAAAACAAAAGCCATTGTGCCGGTACATTTATATGGTCATGCAGCTCCTATGGAGGAGATCATGAAAATTGCCAATGAATTCAACCTTTTTGTAATTGAAGACAATGCCCAGGCAATTGGATGTGATTATAGTTTTTCTGATGGAACCGTTAAAAAAACAGGAACGATCGGAACAATTGGCGCAACCTCCTTTTACCCTTCTAAAAATTTGGGTGCTTATGGAGATGGGGGTGCTATTTTTACCAACGATGATTCATTGGCAGCTAAAATGAAAATGATTGCCAATCATGGTCAACAGAAAAGATATTATCATGAAGTGGTGGGTTGTAATTCTAGATTGGATTCTATTCAGGCCGCAATATTAAATATAAAACTTGCGCACCTCGACAAGTACAATCAAGCTCGTCAATCTGTTGCTGCATTTTACAATAATGCATTTGCCAATCATTCAAAAATCATAACACCATTTGTTGCACCATACAGTTCGCATGTTTACCATCAGTATACATTGCAAATTAAAAATGCAGATAGAAATGCATTGAGCGAATACCTTGCTCAACATAAAATTCCTTCAATGATTTACTATCCGGTGCCAGGGCATAAGCAGGATATGTTTGCCTCATTTGGATTGCCTCAAATTCATTTGGCTGTTACCGATGAACTAACCGATTGTGTAATTTCATTACCAGTGCATACGGAAATGGAAGTTGAACAATTGCAGTATATTACTAAACACGTATTAAATTTCATCAACCAATAAACAATGAAAATTGCAGTAGTAGGTACAGGATATGTTGGATTGGTAACAGGTACTTGTTTTTCTGAAACAGGAAATAAAGTTACTTGTATTGATATCGATCAAAACAAGGTAAATAAATTATCAAATGGCGAAATCACCATTTATGAGCCAGGCTTAGAAAAAATATTTCTTCGCAATTTAAAAGAAGGCAGACTGGTATTTACAACCAATTTAGCAGAAGGTGTAAAAGATGCAGAGATTGTTTTCTTGGCATTGCCAACTCCTCCAGGAGAAGGTGGAGCTGCAGATTTAAAATATATTTTAGGAGTGGCCAATGAACTGGGAAAAATATTAACTGGCTATAAAGTTATTGTAGATAAAAGCACCGTGCCAGTAGGTACGGCTCAAAAGGTGCAGGCTGCCATTGCTGCCAATTATAAAGGTGAATTTGATGTAGTGAGTAATCCAGAGTTTTTGCGTGAAGGAGTTGCAGTAGACGATTTTATGAAGCCGGATAGGGTTGTAGTAGGAACAGTTTCTGAGAGAGCAAAAAAATGCATGTCCGATTTATATGCTCCCTTTGTTCGACAGGGAAATCCAGTCATTTTTATGGATGAAAAATCGGCAGAATTAACCAAGTATGCTGCCAATTCTTTTTTAGCTGCAAAAATTTCATTCATGAATGAAATTGCGCAATTATGTGAGCGAGTAGGAGCAGATGTAGATATGGTAAGAAGGGGTATCGGAAGTGATGATAGAATTGGAAAACGTTTTCTTTTTCCGGGTATAGGTTATGGAGGAAGTTGTTTTCCTAAAGATGTTCAGGCCTTGATCATGTCGTCTGATGAAGTGAATTATGATTTTAAAATATTAAAAGCAGTTGAGGCAGTTAATGAAAAACAAAAGCTTCATTTGTTGCCAAAGATTGAACAATATTTTAATGGAGATCTAAAAGGCAAGCATTTTGCTTTGTGGGGACTGGCTTTTAAACCCAACACCGATGATATCAGAGAAGCCCCGGCTTTGTATTTAATAGATGCATTAACTGCTGCAGGAGCTACTATTGCTGCATTTGATCCAGAAGCCATGCCCAATGTGAAAGCTGCAATCGGTGATAAAATAAAGTACGCAAGTAGTCAATATGAAGCGCTAGCAGGAGCAGACGCCTTGGTAATTGCAACAGAATGGAGTGAGTTTAGAACGCCAGATTTTGAAAGAATAGGAGCTAACTTAAAGCATAAAGCCATTTTTGATGGACGTAATTTGTTTGAAGTAAAATCTGTTAAAGAAATGGGCTACCATTACGAAAGTGTTGGCAGACCTTAAAATTAAAAATATGTCTCAAAAGCGTATACTCATTACCGGTGCTGCCGGATTCTTAGGTTCTCATTTATGTGATCGTTTCATCAACGAAGGATATCATGTAATTGCAATGGACAATCTCATCACTGGTGATTTAAGAAATATCGAACATTTGTTTAAGCTCCCCAATTTTGAATTTTATCATCACGATGTTTCAAAATTCATACATGTGCCTGGTGAGTTGGATTATATTTTACATTTTGCATCGCCAGCTAGCCCAATCGATTATTTAAAGATTCCTATTCAAACTTTAAAAGTTGGTGCTTTGGGTACTCATAATTGTTTGGGATTGGCAAAGGCCAAAAATGCAAGAATGTTGGTTGCTTCTACCAGTGAAGTGTATGGAGATCCTATGGTGCATCCACAAACGGAGGAATATTGGGGTAATGTAAATCCTGTTGGTCCAAGAGGTGTATATGATGAAGCAAAAAGATTCATGGAATCAATTACCAGGGCATATTATACATTTCATGGTGTTGAAACCAGAATCATTCGAATCTTCAATACTTATGGCCCTAGAATGCGATTGAATGACGGTAGAGCACTGCCTGCTTTTATTGGACAGGCATTAAGAGGAGAAGACCTTACTGTATTTGGTGATGGTAGTCAAACAAGGAGTTTTTGCTATGTAGATGATTTGGTGGAAGGCATTTATCGTTTACTAATGAGTGATTATTCCATGCCAGTTAATATTGGTAACCCTAATGAAATTACATTAAAAGATTTTGCTGAAGAAGTGTTGAAATTAACTGGCTCTTCCGTGAAAATTATTTACAAACCTTTACCTGTAGATGATCCAAAACAAAGAAAACCGGATATTACCAAGGCCAAGGAATTGTTGGGATGGGAGCCAAAAGTAGATCGTGCAGAAGGGCTTAAAAAGACTTACGATTATTTTAAGTCTTTGCCTCATGAAGAATGGTCCAAGCAACCAAAAGAGTTTAGTTCGGGAAAATAATCAAAAGAATAGCAGGATGAAACCAGTTGTAATTGTTACGGGTAAAAATGGGCAGTTAGGATGGGAGCTGCAACAATTAGCTGTTGCCCTCGAAGAACAGTATCATTTTATTTTTACTGATAGAACCAACTTGAATTTATCAGATCCTTCTACTATTGCTCCTTTATTTGAACAATTTCAACCTAACTATTTTATTAATTGTGCTGCTTATACAACAGTTGATAAAGCAGAAACAGAAAAAGAGTTGGCATTAACTATTAACGGAACTGCTGTTGGCGAAATAGCGCGTTGTTGCGAAAATCAGCATTGTCAATTAATCAGCATTTCCACTGATTATGTTTTTGATGGAAATGGAACAGCTCCTTATAAAACCGATACGGTTGCAAATCCTGTTAATTATTATGGGTATTCAAAATTAGTAGGCGAGCAGCTAGCCCTAAAAAACAATCCATCTTCAATTATTATAAGAACATCATGGGTGTATAGCCAACATGGTAATAATTTTGTGAAGACCATGTTGCGATTAATGAAAGAAAAATCCGAATTGAAAATTGTGAATGATCAGATTGGCTGCCCAACTTTTGCTGCAGATTTGGCGAAAGCCATCATTTCCATGCTACATGAAATTCAAAGTGGAAATAAACATGCAGGAATATATCATTATAGCAATTCTGGTGTTATTTCTTGGTTCGATTTTGCAGTTGCAATAAAAAAATTAGCCAATCTTCCTACAGCACTTTATCCAATAACCACAGCCGAATTTCCTACACCTGCTAAAAGGCCTGCTTATTCTGTGATGGATACGTCTAAAATTATTGCTGACTTTGGTATCGGTATACCCCATTGGGAAGAAAGCTTAAGAAAGTTTTTTTATAAAGGGTAGAGAAAATATAGGTGAAATTGAAAAACCTGCCAATGTTCTTCTATTATTGGTGTCTGGAAAAAATCGCCTCAAAATTCCCTCAAAATAGGGGAACCAATAGGGGAAAAAGGGTTTTTGTGACCTCTTTAAACGAAATAAGTGGTTGAAAATCAACCACTTATAACTCTTGAATTGTTGCCCGACCAGTATTAATACTAAGCTTGTAAATAATTGTATATCAATATATTGTGATGTTATTTGAAAAATAATCGGGGAAATGTTCCCCGATTTAAGGGAATTTTCCCCATATTTGGGGGAACAAATCACCAATTCGGACAACAATTATGAGATTGTACTACAAATTGAAGAATGTCAAGTCAGGATCCTATGTGATTCTGAAGTATAAGTACAAAAGTAAAGAGATTGATTTATCACCCTCTATAAAGGTTAATAAGAAGGATTTTGGGGATGGTAGGAGTGATACCCCTATAAGGAGAACAGACACCGAATTTTTGAAGAAAAATGAGGTTTTAAGAGGTTTTAAGGAAGAGGTTAATCAAATCATTTTTAAGATTCAATTGGAAGGGGTAGAACCCACTTGTGAAATGGTGAGAAACCAGTTCAAAAAGATGGAGAAGGAGAAGTTCTATGAGAGTAAGATACCCACTCCATCTACCTCGTTTTTGGTAACCTATGTGATTGAGAAATACCTCACCCATGTTGATACAAATTCCAGAGGGAAATATAATGGTGGGGATGATTGGAAAAGTGGAACTCCCTATTCTAAATCGGTAAAATCCAGATTTGAACACATTAAGAAGTTCATAAAGGATACCTACAATGATACTCTGGATTTCTATGAGGTTGTTGATGAGTTTTATGATAAGTTACAAGGTTATCTGATTGGTAAGGGTTTGAGTAATGTTACCATTTCAAAGATTGTTTCTCAATTCAGACAATTTGTAAGGTGGTCCCAAAAGAACAACTACACCAAAGGTGGGGATACATCCTATAAGGTTTCACTTCCTACAAACTATAAATCCATCAATACTCTTACCGAAGAAGAAATAACCAAACTCTTTAAGTTTAACAGATTCAACTATCTGGATGAGGATGGTATGGAAAATCCAGATTCAACCAATTTCTATAAGAATTGGAAAGAGAAGGATTATTTCATCACTGAGGAGATGATGGGGACCAAACAAGACAAAGATGGAAGATTAGTGGGAACAATTTCAACGGGGAAGTTTAGAAAGTTTACAACTTATGAGGTAGTGTTAGATATGTTTCTATTTGGAATCTCTACCGGATTGAGATGGAGTAATTTAGTTACCATTAAAGGGATTAACTACGATTTTGATACAAAGAGATTCACCCCAATTCAGTTAAAAACTAAATCAAAGGTTCAGATTCAGGAGAATGAACTCTCCAGTTACATTTGGAAGAAGTATGTAAAGAATAAGAGTTCACTTCAATATGTTTTCCCATTACCCTGTAAAGAGAATGATAAATCCCGTAGGGAATACAATACCAAAGGGAATAACCACATTAAAGAGATATGTAAGATTATCGGATTGAATAGAAGGGTAGAGGTAGTGAAAATGAGTGGTGAGACCTCTACTGAGGAGAAACTCCATCTCCATTCAGTTGTAAGTTTTCACATGGGTAGAAGAACCCATTCAACCATTGGTATTCAGAGTGGGGTGGACCCGATGACGATAAGTAAACAAATGGGACATGGTGGTTTGGAAATGACGAGTAGGTATGTAGGGGTTGATGATAAGAAACTGAGTAAAATGTTTGATTTTATAGAAGGTGATTTGAAGGATATAAAGGAAACTGTTCATGAGATTGAACATAAGGAAGTAAAACCTAAACTATCCTCTGAAGATGTTGATAAGGAATTAGAGGTACTGAAATCTCGTTATGAAAGGAAATTGATAACGAAGAAAGTTTATGAGGAAAAGATGAAGGATTTATTGTAAGACAAATTATTTTATATGGAATGATATATTTCAATTAATGAAGTACTTTCTATTTTCTTACTTTTTCTTAGATTTCGATACGTTACACCATACATCTCTCCCTTTTGTAATCCTCTTTTGTATATCTGGATTCTATCTTCTAAATCCATCATGGTTCTAGTCAAGACTGATAACATATCAGGATCTATTTCATCAAATCTTTTATTAATCAGATTATCTATTTTCATGTATAATCCCATTTGACGATTGAATAACTGATTATCTATTTCATAAGAATTTAATTTCATTGTGAATGATTTGGGTAAAGTTGGGTAAACCTTTCAAGATGTTTCCACCGGTGTCAAGTCGTGGATTGGTTATTTCTATGGTCAAGATGATAAGAATCTTGTCTTTTACAAGAAAATAAAATAGAAACGATTTTCAGAGTAATGACATACTAACCCCACATTTTGATACCATTTAGTTACTCTATAATTCTACCATATTAATTTTGATATTGTAATTAGAACTTAATACCCCTTTTGAGTTGAGGTATGAAATTACTTCTTCAGTTCTAAACCAGTTCTTTCCTCTGAATTTGTATTTGTTCAATTCTTTTCTATCACAAATTCTATAAATGGTATTCTGTGATGTACCTAATGTTTTTTTAAGGTCTTTTATGTTTATAAACTCTCTTTCAGATAACATTGATGTGTTGATTTTTAATTCTCTTTCCATGTTTATTTATTTTGATTTTTCAATTCCATTTTTACAGTATAGTTCCTCATTTAGATTCCGTTGAATACACTTCTCCCAACAAGTACTCCAATACTCACCAATAATTATCTGATAATCCTATTATCTAATTACTGATAGGGAGTTGGGTTGTGTATCCATACGGAGTTCTCATTTGAGTTCCATGTTGTTTCCACTTTCCACTGGTATAAGTCCAAGTATCTTCATTTGAAGTTCAACTACTGATATATTTCAATATCCCCTCCAGTTGGGTTTCCATAGGTTAGTTGGTAACTATGTACTACTGTTATCATATATAAATACAACCGAGAAATCCCAAACACTTCATTTCTTCCAACTTTTTTCAAAAAATCTTCACTTTTAGGTAAAAATGAACATTTTTCGGGACTTATTGACAATCAATCACTTGTAAATCAGGTAGTTAGGTGGATTGAAAATAATCTACATTATTGTTCAGGAGTTTAGGTAAATGTATATTTTAGACACTGTAAATCAATGATATGAAATCAGAATACACAAAAGTTGAAAGGAGTGAAAAACGAACTACCTACTCTTTGGATTGGGATACGATTGTAGGGTTAGAAAGTAGGTTATTAAGGGATTTTCTCAAAGAGGGGAGTATAACCAAAGGAAGGGATCTTCTAATGGTTTCTGTGGGGGTTAGATTGGGTTTGAGAGTGATTGATAACCTATCTCTCAGATGGGAAGATTTAATGGGGTTGGATGTAGGTGAGAAGTTTATCAGAATTGAGAAGAAAACCAATAAGGAGAGGATACTGGTTATGAGTTCTAAACTTCGTGAGGTATTAGATAAGGTAATTGAGATACTCAATCCCGATCCATCACATTACATATTCTCCTCTCAAAAAGGGAAAGGAATGAAACCAATGTGTGTTCAAACCTTCAATGGTTATCTGAAGGATATAATGAAGGAATACAAAATCAAATATATTGGTAATTGTTCCTCTCACCTTCTTCGTAAAACCTTCGTAGTGGGTTCAATTAAGAAAGGTTTTGAGAATGGGGATCACCTCTCATTGGTTAAGGTAAGTCGGTTGATTGGTCATTCAAATGTTTCCACTACACTTCGTTACACCAACTTTGAAACCAATCAGATGTTGAATTTATATGAGTTGGGGTAAGTTTAACCCTTGACAAGTTGTGTCAAGGGTTAAAGAATTTTAGATTTTATGTTTGTAGGATGTTGAATGTTCTTTCATAAAATCCGGAACTTCAAGACCCATATTAATTAATTCATCAACAGATTTCCTGATTTTTTCAGATTCTTCATCTGTTTCATTTACTATCTTCTTGATTTCTTTATCTTCTCTTATTGATTTTTTGATTTGATTACCCAATATTTTCGATAGGATACACATTACCATAATATTCTTATTAATTCCTTCTGAGGTTTTCTGTATTTTTTGATATAGATCTCAACTGGAAAGTATTAATTGTGGATAGAGTATTAGAGTATGTTAACTTACCAGAAATTCTGTCTAGTTTTTCACACAGTGATTCACCAATGTTACTAGTCATGGAAATTAGTGTGTTCATTTTATCAGACATATTGATTAAATTTTCATTAATCTGAGATAAACTAGAAATAATATTTTTTTGACCTGTTGATAAGAATAGTCCCAGTTCTTCAAATTTGTTATAAATGAGATAAAAACTCACACTATCATTATTCAAATAAAAACGAATCATGTCTTCAATCATCATTTCCAAAAGAATTATACTACTGTAATACTTTGGTATTGATGTTAGGGTGTTATTTACAAAATTTTGATCATGTTTATGAAAGTCTATTTCATTCAAGTTTGACCATAGTGTTTTGTATGTTTTAATTTGATCTTCATAAAGATCAAAAATTTTCAGAAAGTGAGGTATTAGGTTTTTTTCTATTGTAGACTGATTTTTTGTGATCATATCATACAATTCATGTTTAATATTTAATTCTTTAGTTATTTCTAGAATTTCTTGAATTGCATTGACATTTTCATGTTGTCTAATATTTTCTTTAACTACTATGATTTTTTTTATTTTACTTACAGATAGATTGAATACTTTTTCAGCATTTTCATTAAATCTCTTTTTTATTTGATCTCTGTCAATTCCTAGAGTAAAGCTATTCATTAGACCAGTTAATCCTCGTTCCGAAGAAAAGACTTTTAATTCAAATACTTTTGAATTATCAACTACATTCCAGTAAACTGTTATTTGGTCACCTGAAACATTTGGTAGAGGTTGAGATTTGAAGATGTTGGTTGAAAATCTAGGTTTGAATAATTCCTTTAATGCTGATTTGGTACCCATTTTTGGGGTTAAAAAAGTAATTGAGTCATCAAATTCCTCACTAATTTCCCACCCAAGAATTTGAGAAATTGTTTTGATTTCATTTTTTATTTTTACTAAAATGTCATCAATTTCATTTCCCTTGTAATATGAAATATCGATTCTAAAAATTCCATCAGGGGGGAAAAGGTTATCGGTTTCTGAATAGTGATTTTTCATAAGTGTTTATTTTTTTATTAAAATTGATAAAGTGTTGTTTTGTTAAATATATAACAACCCCAACATTTTAATGTGTTGAGGAGTTTATTGATTTTGAATTATTTTTTCATTTTAGGATTAGGTAGGAAATTGAGTGTTTGATTCTTGGAAAAATTAAATAACAATTAAAACATTAAAATGTTTCCCCTCAAAATAGGGGAACAAATAGGGGAAAAACAGGTTTTGGGACCTCCTTAAACGAAATAAGTGGTTGAAAATCAACCACTTATTTACTTCTTATTGTTGCCCGACCAGGATTCGAACCTAGACATACTGAACCAAAATCAGTTGTACTACCCTTATACTATCAGGCAATCCTTCCATTTCTCAAGGAATGGGCTGCAAAAATAAGGGTAGCGAGCAATTATGCCAAATTTTTTAAATAGCTTTCCGAAACTTAATTGCTAAAACATGTCTGGAAAATTAATTTTGTTCGCTGTTTTTATTGCCTCAATGTTTTTAATGGCATTCAACTATTCCAACAAAAGAAAAGTGATTTTTTTCGGAGACTCCATTACACAAATTGGGGCAGGATCTGGTGGATATATTCGTTTAATGGAAACTATAGTGCAAAAAGAAGGACTTGCTGATCAATATGAATTGGTTGGGGCCGGAATCAGTGGCAATAAAGTAAGCGATTTGTATTTACGATTAGAAGAGGATGTACTTAAGCATAATCCTGCAATAGTGGTAATTTATATAGGTATCAATGATATTTGGCATAAACGACTTAATGGTTCAGGAACAGAGTTTGGAAAGTATGCTCAGTTTTATGAAGCTATGATTAAAAAGTTGCAAGCGGCTGGTATCAAAATTATTATTTGTACACCCTCTGTTATTGGTGAAAGAAAAGACATGTCTAACGAACAAGATGGCGAATTGAACATGTACAGTAATTGGCTGAGATTTTATGCAAAAACAAACCAAATCCCCTGCGTAGATTTAAGAACATTATTTGTAAATTATTTAATTGCCAATAATCCCAAAAATGTGGAGAAAGGGTTTCTAACCAACGATAGAGTTCATCTCAACGCTGCAGGCAATCAATTTGTAGCAGAAGAAATTTGGAAAGTATTAAGGCAGGTAAAATAATGAGTTAATTTACTTTTACTAAGTAATAATTCTTTTTTCCTTTCTGAACCAGTATATATCTGTCCTGCAATAAATCAGCCAATTCAATAGTTGTTTTATCCGGAGCAATTTTTATTTTATTAATGGCAATGCCTCCGGCTTGTAGCATTTTTTTTGCTTCACCTTTACTCGGAAAAATAGCTGTATCGGTTAAAAAATCGATTAAATCATAACCAGCATTAAGTGTTGAGCGTTCAATCGAGGCAGTTGGAACTCCATCCATTACCTGCAACAATTGCTTTTCATTTAAACTGGCCAATACATCAGTTGCTGCATTGCCAAATAAAATTTCTGCTGCTTTTACTGCAAATGCATAGTCTTCTCTGCTATGAACAAAGCAAGTAATCTCTTCGGCCAATTTTTTCTGTAAGGTGCGCAAGTGGGGTGCAGCTTGATGCGCTGTAATTAATGATTCTATTTCGGGTTTAGGTAACAGCGTAAAAATTTTTATCCATTTAGTGGCATCTTCATCACTGGCATTTAGCCAAAATTGATAGAACTGGTAAGGAGATGTTTTTTCTGGATCTAGCCAAACATTTCCTTTTTCTGTTTTACCAAATTTTCCGCCATCTGCTTTGGTAATTAATGGGCATGTAAATGCAAATGCTTCTCCACCTGTTTTTCTTCGAATGAGTTCTGTGCCAGTTACAATATTGCCCCATTGGTCACTTCCACCCATTTGTAATTTGCAATTTTTATTTTTAAAAAGCCAGTAAAAATCATAGCCCTGCACTAGCTGATAAGTAAACTCCGTAAAGCTCATGCCCGTTTCTCCTTCCAATCTTTTTTTCACACTGTCTTTACTCATCATGTAGTTCACCGTGATGTGTTTGCCTACATCGCGAATGAAATGTAGGAAACTAAAATCCTTAAACCAGTCGTAGTTGTTCACCATTTCTGCTTTATTGATCTTATCCGATTGAAAATCTAAAAACTTGGATAACTGTTTGCGAACACCTTCCTGATTAAATTGCAGTACCTCTTCACTCAGTAAATTTCTTTCTTCGCTTTTGCCACTTGGGTCGCCTACCATGCCGGTAGCCCCACCAACCAAAGCATAAGGTTTATGTCCTGCATTTTGCAAATGAACCAATAATAAAATAGGTACCAAACTTCCAATATGTAAACTGTCAGATGTAGGATCAAACCCTATATAACCGGATACCATTTCTTTCTCTAATAATGCTTCTGTTCCGGGCATTATATCTTGAATCATTCCCCTCCATGTTAATTCTGCAACTAAACTCATGTGCAATTTGTTTGTGCAAATGTACAAAAGTTGATGGCAGCTAGCAATGTATTAGTTTTGCATAAAAGCGATAAGCGTATGCGAAAAGTAGGAGATGGTACCAGGGCCTTGAATTTCTTCATCGATACTGTTTTAATTACCGTATTGGCAATGCTTTTGCGCAGATGGTGGAATTGGTACGTAATGTACTGGGGCTATCCCCCACTGAATTTTGGCTGGTTTTTCTTTGGAACTACATGGTTTTACTATTTTTTGTTTGAATCTATTTTTGCAAAATCTCCTGCAAAGTGGCTTACTCAAACCAAAGTGGTTACTCTTACAGATAGCAAACCCTCCTTCTTGACCATTTTTTGGCGATCTCTATTACGTCTTACTGTGATTGATTTATTTTTTGGTCCATTTTTAGATGGTCCTTTACATGATTATGCTAGTAAAACCAAAGTAGTAGAAGCCTAGCTTGAGTGATTGTTATACATTTGCGTTTTAGCAAGCAGTAAGTATTTTTTTATGGCAAAAATCAGCATTAATATAGCAACTGGTAGTCTTCAACAGGCTGAAATGATTGTAGGTATTGATTTAGGTACCACCAATAGTTTGGTAGCAATCATTCATCCGGAAAGCAAGCAGCCCACTGCATTAAAAGAATTTGATAGCAGTAGCTTAGTGCCAAGTGTTGTTCATTTTGACGCACTAGGCAATGCAGAAGTGGGAGAGTTGGCCAAGAATTATTTAGAATCTGATCCGGGCAATACCATTTTTTCTGCCAAAAGATTGATGGGTAAGAGTTTTAATGATCTTAAATCCAATGCCAATTTCTTTACTTATAAAGTGATTGATGATGATTCAGATAGATTGGTTAAAGTGCAGGTTGGTAATCAATTTTATTCTCCAATAGAATTGTCTTCCTTCATTTTAAAAGAGTTAAAAAATAGGGCTGAGCATATATTAAAAACCCCTGTTTCAAAAGCGGTGATTACTGTACCAGCTTATTTCAATGATGCTCAAAGACAAGCTACGAGAGATGCCGGAAAGTTAGCAGGATTAGATGTTCTAAGAATAGTTAACGAACCAACTGCAGCAAGTTTGGCTTATGGAATTGGGCTGAATAAGGACGAAGAAAAAACAATTGCAGTTTACGACTTGGGTGGAGGAACTTTTGATATTTCTATATTAAGGATTGCAGGTGGTATTTTTGAAGTGTTGAGTACCAATGGAGATACTTATTTAGGTGGAGATGATTTAGACAGAGCCCTCATGGAATTTTGGTTGAATCAAATCGGTATTCCTTTTCATGAAATCAAAAATGATAAATCTGCTTTGCAATCACTGCGATTATTGGCAGAAGAAGCCAAAAAAACATTGAGTTCAAGTAATTCATTTGAAGGAGTTTGGAATGACAATCGCGTAACGATCACTGTTGATGAGTTCAACTCGATCATTACACCTTTGGTCAATCGAACCATTGATTCTTGCTCAAAAGCCTTGGCAGACGCGGGTTTGAGCGTTGATCAAATTGATGCTGTTATTATGGTTGGAGGAAGTACAAGAGTGCCTTTAGTGAAATCCTCCATTGGTGCATTTTTTAAACAAACGGTTAATGATTCTGTAAACCCAGATGAAGTAGTTGCGCTTGGAGCAGCCATTCAAGCTGATATTTTAGCTGGCAATAACAAAGATTTTTTATTGCTGGATATCACTCCTTTGAGTTTAGGAATTGAAACAATGGGTGGATTGATGGATGTGTTGATACCAAGGAATGCAAAAATTCCCAATAAAGCTGGAAGGCAATATACAACCCAAAAAGATGGACAAGGGTCTATGCGTATTTCAGTGTTTCAAGGTGAAAGAGATTTGGTGCAACACAATCGCAAATTGGCGGAATTTAATTTTACTGGAATACCTGGAATGCCAGCCGGAATGCCCAAAGTAGAAGTAAGTTTCCTCATTAATGCCGATGGCATATTATCGGTAACTGCAAAAGAATTGCGCAGTGGGGTGGAACAAAGCATTGAAGTAAAACCACAATATGGATTAACTGATGAAGAAGTAGAAGCCATGTTAATGGATAGTATTACGCATGCTAAAGAAGATATGGTAACACGTGCTTTGGTAGAAGCAAGAACTGAGGGAGAACAGATGCTAGCTGTAACAGAAAAGTTCATTGCAAAAAATACTTCGTTACTTACAAAAGAAGAATTAATTGCCACTGCATCTGCCATGCAAAATTTGCAAATGGCACTTACCATGGATGATAAAAATTTGATTCAAACTAAGATTGAAGAGCTCAATGAGATCAGCCGACCATTTGCTGAAAGAGCCATGGATGCCGCAGTAGGCGGAGCTTTGAAAGGGAAGCAGGTTTAATATTTATAAGCTCCTTGTGAAGTTCAATAGAACTCCTTGTGAAGTTTCCAAATCTTCGCTACTGCTTCTTGCCTACCATTTTTCTCATTCGGCTGCAATGAAATAACTCGCCCCGATAAATCGGGGCTCAAACAAATTTCATTGCTTACGCCTCATTCAAAAATTGCTAAACGGCAATTAGCAGAGGCTTGATTTGAAATACTTCTCAAGGAGTTTTTTTCTTTGTTTGGGATCTTCGCAGGTGCTAGTGGCTGACAATTTTTCTCGCTCAGCTACTATAAACTAATGAATACCATTGAGCTTAGTATGTTCAAATAAATCATTACTTAGCCAAAGCAAGATTCCGCTGTACATATTTTCCGAGTATATCAAATTCAATGTTTACAATTGATCCTTTGTTTACAAATTGAATGCTTGTATGCTCAAATGTGTAAGGAATGATGGCAACCTTAAAGCTTGAATTGCTTACATCAAAACAAGTTAGGCTAGTTCCATTTACTGCAATGGATCCTTTCTCAATTACTAAATGGGCAAATTCAGTAGGGAATATAAATTCAAACTCCCAACTTCCGTTTTTATCAATTCTTTCTATACAAGTGGCGGTACAATCTACATGTCCCTGAACAATATGGCCATCTAAGCGGCCATTCATCAACATACAGCGTTCTAAATTAATTGTCGACCCAATTTCCCAACCGGTTAAATTGGTTTTACTAATCGTTTCTGCGATGGCAGTTACTTGATAGGTACCAGCTTCAATCGATTCAACCGTTAAACATACCCCATCATGGGCCAAACTTTGGTCTATTTTGAGTTCCTGACCAATGGAGGAGCTGATTAAATAAGAGATATTGCTTCCTGTATGAATAATATCCTTCACAAAACCCAATGATTCGATAATTCCTGTAAACATTTGGCAAAAATAAGCCTTAACTCAATTAGTCTGTTTAAGGGTATTTATTGGTGAATCTGGTTTTTCTTAAAATATTTTGTCACTTAATCAAGTCTTCTTATCTTCGCGTTCCTAAAAAACGCCTGAGGAGGTATATCAATTATGTTAGTTATCGATTCAAAAGACTGCGAAAACATCGACAAAGCGCTTAAAAAGTACAAGAAGAAATTCGAAAAAAGCAA
>Ga0164293_10002019_pt1 | contig 17180 bp, 13 predicted proteins | sample GEODES118metaG_FD_111487 | JGI IMG/M metagenome (GOLD analysis project Ga0164293, IMG submission 111487) | Eutrophic lake water microbial communities from Lake Mendota, Wisconsin, USA - GEODES118 metaG | ecosystem: Environmental > Aquatic > Freshwater > Lake | place: USA: Lake Mendota...
AGATTTCCCTGCTATCATATCTATAAACATTTGACCGCCCAAGGCGGTCAGAAAGATAACCATCATAATTTCCAATTAGGATCGAAAAACAACTTGAAGCAATTTCTAAATCATTAACTGAAGGAGGTTCTCGCCTTCGCGAGAATGACAAGTGCATGAGAGGAAGGAAGAGGAGATTCCGGCCTTCGCCGGAATCGAACTAAATGATAACGAAAGCAAGCCCTTATATAATGAATCACCTCTGATTCCGGCGAAGGCCGGAATACTAACCATGAGATTGTCATTCCGGCGAAGGCCAGAATACCAAACATTAAATTGTCATTCCGGCGAAGGCCAGAATACCACCCATTAGATTGTCATTCCGGCGAAAGCCAGAATACTACCCATAAGATTGTCATTCCGGCGAAGGCCAAAATACTACCTATGAGATTGTCATTCCGGCGAAAGCCAGAATACTACCCATGAGATTGTCATTCCGGCGAAGGCCGGAAGCCCAAAATATTGCTTTGAAGCTTATCTCAGACACAAGTAATATTAAATAAAAGCGGCACAATTCAGGCCGCTTTTATTATTTTTGAGAAAAAAAGTGAAGGAAATAAATACTTTCATCTCAGATAGTCTTCAAAAACGGATCAGTGATAATTCATACCGGACTTTAAAGCCGGAGAATTCGTTGGTCGACTTTTGTTCGAATGATTACCTGGGATTTTCCAGATCTGAAGAACTAAAAATCCTTTTTCAAACAGAGTTAAAGAACTATCCTGAATATCATTTGGGCTCTGGGGGTTCAAGATTACTAGCTGGTAATCACAGTTTTACCGAAAACCTTGAGCATCAGATAGCCATTTTCCACGATTCAGAAAGTGCATTAATTTATAATTCAGGTTTTGATGCTAATATTGGTTTCTTTTCAAGCCTTCCACAGCGTGGAGATACCATTATTTCAGATGAATTTATACATGCTTCAATAATCGATGGTATCCGTTTAAGCCATGCAAACAGATTTGTCTTCAGGCACAACGACCTCATAAATCTAGAGCAGAAGTTAAAACTTTCAAAAGGCAGAATCTTTATCGTTGTAGAAAGCGTCTATTCTATGGATGGAGATGAAGCGCCATTACAGGAAATAATAAACTTAGCTGATAAATACAATGCTGCTGTAATCGTAGATGAAGCTCATGCTGTGGGAATCTTTGGAGCTTCGGGAAAGGGTCTAGTTTATGACCAAGGCCTTAGTACTAAGGTATTCGCCAGAATTATAACATTTGGCAAAGCTTTGGGTACACATGGTGCAGCCGTCCTGGGTAGCAGTCAGCTAAGAGCTTACCTAATTAATTTTTCCAGGTCATTGATCTATACAACTGCAGCACCATTCCTAAATCATCTGGCAATAAAATGCGCATATACCTATCTAAAAAGTAAGGATCATCAATCAGAGATTCGTGAACGTATTGATTCTTTCACAAAAAATATAAGTCCAGGCGTTAAACTGTTAAAAAGCAGGTCAGCGATTCAAATAATTATTATACCAGGTAACGACAAGGCAAGAAACGCTGCCCAGCGCTTACAAAAAAGCGGATTTGATAGCAGAGCTATACTGAGTCCGAGTGTTGCCGAAGGATCAGAACGCCTGCGAATTTGTCTTCATAACCATAATTCAATTGATGAAATTAAAAATCTTTGTGAACTATTAAACCAAATAGTATGATCAAACGTCCCATTTTCGTAACCGGCATAGGAACCGGAATTGGTAAAACTGTTGTTTCTGCAGTTCTGGTAGAAAAATTGAAAGCCGATTACTGGAAACCAATCCAATCAGGCGACCTTGATAACAGCGATACAGCCCATGTCAGAAGTCTGGTGTCAAACAATACAACAATATTCCACCCTGAGGCTTATCGCCTCACACAGCCCTTCTCTCCACATAAATCGGCTGCAATAGACGGAATACAGATCGATCCGGAACAAATAATACTTCCAAAAACTAGCAATCAACTGATTATTGAAGGTGCAGGTGGATTAATGGTACCCCTTAATGAGAATTTTTTAATTATCGACCTGATAAAAAAACTGGATGCTGAGGTAATACTGGTATCAAAAAATTATTTGGGAAGTATTAATCACACACTTTTATCAGTTGAAATTCTGAAAATGAGAAAAATTAAAATCAATAGAATTGTATTTTGTGGAGATCAGGACCTGAGCTCTGAGCGGGTGATTTCTAACTATTCAAACTGCGACATTATTCATGTACCACAATTCAATCCGTTGAACAGCACCAGCATTCTCAAATTTGCTAATGATTTAAACTTTTAAGCGAATTTTTAAACAAAAAAAAATGGTCAGCAATAAATTGCTGACCATTTTTTTTTACAACAAGTACTATTTACGGTGTAATAGTAAGTGTGTAGGTTCTGAAATTAGGATTAGGCTGAATACCACCAGCGGCCTGATCCAAATTGATTATCAATCTAACTCCAGCAGGTGCAGTAACACTACCCGGAATTAAAGTAATAGGAAGGTTTACAGAACTGGTGTTAGCTGCCAAATTAACGGTACCACTAGCTGGAACAGTATAGTGTACACCTGCAATAGCAGTACTTGCCGAACTAATATTAAATGCAAGAGTCAAATTAGAACCCAATTGTGGGCCTACTAACTGTATTAACGCATCTGCAGATCCAGCAACAGCATTAGCTCTTACCGTTTTGGCAATAGGCTTAAATTCTAGTACTGTAGGACCATCAAATGCTCGATCATTGTCAGGGAAACAAGCTGAAACGCTTGTAATCACTACAAAAAGAAATAAATATTTTATATACTTCATGATTTATAAGTTTAGTAACCTGGATTTTGTTTAATAAGTGGATTTAAGTTTACCTGAGCTTGCGGAAGCGGTGCCAGTACTTTAAAGTCTGAATACGATAAAGTTGGTATACCAGCAGGCTTTGGAATATTTAAACCTCTTCTTTTAAAGTCAAAGAAACGATGACCTTCAAGATGCAACTCAACTCTACGCTCATTAGAAATTAAATCAACTAAATCAGTACCTGTTGTAGTGGCAGGAACAGCTGCTAATCCTCTATTGGTTCTTAAAAGCGTTATATCCGCTTGGGCTAAAGCAGTTTTATTCTGTCTAGCACGCGCTTCAGCACGAATTAAATAAACCTCAGAAAGGCGAATAACAGGGATATTATTAAAGAAATTACCCTTGTGAGCAGGGAATTTTAAACTGTAAAAAACCGGAACACCATTATCAAGTGTAGTTTCAAATGCAGTTCTTCTGACATCTCCGACTTCAAATGAATTTAATAATTCTGTTGTCGCTCTTACCGCAAATATACCACCTACCGTTTTCTGAGTTAAAGAATTCATTGAATTATTAATACCGTCAACAGTTGAAAATTGCTCTGTACGATAATCAATTTCGAACATAGACTCACGGTTAGGAACTGAAGCAAAAGAAGCAATGTAGTTTGCTGCAGTTGCTAAAGTGGTAGCACTTTGCTTGTTAGTGATCGCATCAGATGCTGCTTGTTCTGCATCTGCCCATTTACTTTGGTTAAGGTAAACGCGAGCTAATAAAGCAAAAGCAGCACCTTTGCTCGCTCTGAAAACACCTGCGCTTCCTACAGCATTAGGCAATAAAGCCGTAGCTTGCTTAAGATCAGTTTCAATAGCGGTATATACCGCGGATACTGAAGAACGAGGCTTAAAATCTGCCTTGCTAACGTCATCAGTAGGCTCTGTACGTAAAACTATACCTTCTTCAAACCCGTTTACTGCGAAACCTGGCTCATAGCCATAAATACGAACCATATCGTAATTAAACATGGCTCTCATAAACAATGCCTGACCTTTAAGTGCATCTTTATCTGCCTGAGCAGCAGTTACACGATCAACATTTTTTATAATAAAGTTGGCCTCATTAATTGCAGGGTAAAGGATATTCCATAAATCCAAGTGTGAACCCGGTGCATTTACACGTTCACCAACATATCTACCACCAGAATTGGCAGTGATAGTATAGTTGTCCGCTAAAACCTCAGGAGCAATTAGCATACGCTGTCCTAGATAACTGAAGGACTGAGCTCTTGAATAAAGCGATATAGATATGGCATTAACACTAGTAAAATCGACTAATGCGGTGCTAGCGTCAATTGATTGTTTAGGCTGCACGTCGAGTGCATCTTTACATGAGGTTCCGGCTAAAACCAGACTCAGAACAGATACAGCTAATATTTTCTTATACATAATTTTCAAATTATAAATTATAAACCTATTTGAAGTCCACCAGTGTAAGTTCTGGCCTGTGGATTATTTCCAATTTCGTTAAGTCCAATTGGAACCTCCGGATCTAAACCAGGATATTTAGTAAATGTCAATACATTTATTCCTGTAGCAAATACACGGATGTTACGCAACTTAACTTTAGAAGCAATCTTGCTTGGTAGAGTATATGAAAGCGTTGCATTTTTTAAACGAATATAAGATGCATCATATAAATACCTTGTTGAACCTGTATTAAGTTGATTAGATAAACCACCGGCATTGTTAGGATGAGGCAACTGACGTAATACTCTTGGAACTGCAGTAATCTGACCAGGAGTAGTCCATTGTTCAGTTAACTGAGAAACAATCTGGTTATCATCAGAAAATCCTGAATTCCAAATAGTCTGGAAAATAGAAACAAAAGATTTATTTCCATACTGATACTGGAATAGAAAATCAAGACTCAAATTTTTATAAGAAACCGTGTTGTTCAATCCTCCAAAGAATTTAGGATATCTGGTTCCCTGAACTTTTTGATCTGTTGCACCTATCAGATTGTAGGTGTAATTTCCCTTTCCATCATACCACATTGGTCTTCCGTCTGCAGGGTTAACACCAGCCCATCCATATGTGAAAATTACATCAATTGGCTGTCCGACAAAAAATGAATCGCCTATACGCTGAGTTCCAGGTAATAATTCTAGAATTTTATTTCTTTGGAATGAAATATTAAAATCTGTATTCCAACGAATTCCTGATTTAGTATCCAGGTTTGTGGTATTTAAACCAAACTCGATACCCTCATTTTGAACCTTTCCTATGTTTTCACTAATTGATCCAAATCCTGAATCAGAAACCAAAGGACGACTCAATAAAAGATTAGAGTTCACTCTACGGTACACATCAATACTACCGGTTATACGATTACCAAATAATCCATAATCTATACCAACGTTGGTTGTAGCAGCCTGTTCCCATGATAAATTTGCATTACCCAATTGAGAAGGACGGATACCGTTAGCACCAAGATAAGCACCACCGGCACCAAACAATGCACGAGATGCAAAATCTGCAATTTGATCATTACCAACCAATCCATAACTTGCACGAAGTTTTAAATCAGAGATAGTTTTATTGTCGGCAAGAAAATCTTCACCTGAAATTCTCCAGGTACCAGTTACACCACCAAATAATCCGTATTGTTTTTCAAGACCAAAACGTGAGCTACCATCATATCTCAAAGTACCTGATACATAGTATTTTTCTTTGTAGTCGTAGTTAACCTTACTAAACAAACCTGCTTTTTTATATCCAGTGAAAAATCCTGCTATTGTAAGCGGAGTACCATTCTGTAAACTTCTGAAAAAAGGATTAGGGAATCCGGAACCTGTAGCTGACGCACTCTCTACATTCTGCTCCTTTAATTCACCACCAAATAATGCACCCCAGTTGTGACTTCCAAAGCTTTTATTCCAGTTGGCTGTTACGTTTGAGTTAAAATCAAGGTTACGAGTGTTAACAACCGAAGAAGTACCACCATTACCAGCAAATGCAGGAATAGTAGCAGGACGTTGGTTATCATCACGCGTATCAACGAAATCAATACCAGCAAATCCGGTAATTGAAAGGGAAGGAGTAACTTTATAAGTAGCAGAGAAATTACTTACAGTTTGTAAGGCATTACCTACTCTGACTTCATCATATGCACCTTGAACGATGTTGTATGCGAAACCAGCCTTTAATGCAGCTCCTTGTGTATAAGATCCATCAGGCTGATAAATCGGCACATCCGGACGTAAAGTAAATGGATAATAAAACGGACTGTTTACAAAGGCACCGTCGGCAATTGAACCAAATACTCTAGACGCAGTCATTGAAATATTGGAATTGATACTTAGTTTATCGTTAACCTTGTGTCCAAGATTAGCTCTAACAGTACCTCTTTTGAAGAACGCCTGAATAGCCTGAGCATCTTGATCCGTATAAGAACCCGAAATGAAGAAACTTGTTTTGGCATCACCACCAGAGAACGATAAATCATAAATTCTTGATTTACCTTCGCGAACGATGGCATCGAACCAATTAGTGCTCGGAGCGCTTGCGTTAGCCGGGTCTCCAAAAAATGCCACTGCAGCCGATTGAGATACACCTGCATTTACAGCTCCTGGAACTTTGAACTGAGCATATTGCTGTGCGTTCATCACATCATAACGAGCAATATTTTGCATAACACCCTGCTGAGCAGAAAAGTTAGTTACAGTAGCACCGCTTTTTCCTTTTTTGGTAGTAATCAATACAACACCATTAGCCGCAGCTGCTCCATAAATAGAAGCAGAAGCTGCATCTTTCAAAACCTCAAGGGATTCGATATCATTTGGGTTAATAGATGCCAATGTATTAGTAGATGCTTGTCCGGAAATTCCTCCAGTTTTCACCTGAATACCATCAACAATGTAAAGCGGCTCATTACCTGCGTTGATTGAACCAACACCACGAACCCTTACGTTGATTGCACCACCTGGCTGACCACTTTGAGAGGTTACCTGTACACCGGCAGCACGACCTTGCAATGCACGGTCAAAACTCTGAAGTGGCAAGTTCTCAAATTGTTTACCTGTAACACGGGCACTCGCAGATCCAAGATCACGCTTTTGTGCAACACCGTACCCGGTTACCACAACCTCAGCGATCATTTGAGAATCAGAAACCAAACGAACATTTAAGTTTGTTGAAGCTCCAAGCGAAATCTCTTGTGCAACATAACTGATGTAGGTAAAAACTAAAACCTTGGCATCAGATGGAACACTAAGAGAAAAAGTTCCATCTGCGCCAGAAGTAGTACCTGCTGTACCACCTTTAACACGAACTGAAACTCCTGGTAAAGGGAGACCATCATCGGCTCCGATAACTTTACCAGTAATTGTCTTGTTTTGTGCCATTGCGCTAGAAATAGCAAGTAAACACAACAACAAGAAAGCTAGTAATTTTCTTTTCATTTTTATTATTGTTTAAATTAGATAATTGGTTCTAATCCGCAAATTCGGACTTAAGGGCGCAATAATAAGTTTTCTTGAACAATATTCATGTATTCCAACTGTAACTTTATGGTAACAAAATTGTTGCATAACAACTCTTATGCATCGATAAATAGTAAGAAATTTAAAAAAAATGGTGATCTCAAACTGTAGCTTTCCAACAGAAAATCTCAGTTATAACTGATCAATTCAAAGTTTTTGAGAAGGAATTTGAAGGTATCTACCAAATACAGTTGAAAATATGAATAAAATCATTCCTAAATTTGAATATTACGTTTAAAAATAATCTTTAATCTCAAAAATGAGCAGGATGCAAATAATTTCAGTTATCGGATCAGGGATTATGGGAAACGGAATAGCCCATACTTTTGCTTTATCGGGTTGTAAAGTCAACCTTGTTGATATTTCTGAAGAAAGTTTAAAAAAGGGAATAGAGACCATTCATAAGAATCTTGACCGCCAAATTTTCAAAAAACTAATTACTGAAGAGATAAAGAAGGAGGCAATCGGAAATATTAAGTTATTCACTGACCTTGCCCTTGCAGTTCATGATTCAGATCTGGTCATAGAAGCTGCAACAGAAAATCAAAGTATTAAACTTCAAATCTTCCGAGATCTGGATATTTACTGCAAAAAGGAAGCTATTCTTGCATCAAACACCTCTTCCATTTCAATCACCAGTATAGCTTCAGTAACAAAAAGACCCGATAAAGTAATTGGAATGCATTTTATGAATCCGGTTCCAGTAATGAAACTGGTTGAAGTAATAAGAGGATACTCTACTTCGGACGAGGTTACCAAATGTATCATGGATCTTGCCCTGAAACTCGATAAAATACCTGTTGAGGTGAATGATTCTCCAGGATTTGTAGCAAACCGAATTCTAATGCCAATGATCAATGAGGCTATTTATACTTTGCATGAAGGAGTTGCAGGAGTTAAGGAAATAGATACCGTTATGAAACTTGGAATGGCACACCCAATGGGACCGCTTCAACTCGCAGATTTCATAGGATTAGATGTCTGTCTGGCAATTATGAATGTATTATATCAAGGTTTTGGAAATCCAAAATATACTGCCTGTCCACTTCTGGTTAAAATGGTCAGTGCCGGACAATTAGGAATTAAATCAGGAAATGGATTTTATGATTATTCAAATGGCTCTAAAGAACCTGAGGTTTCGGGTAAATTCAAAAGGTAGATTGATTGATATGAGGACTGAGGTATGAAGTAGGAGGTATGAGGACTGAGGTATGAGGTATGAGGTATGAAGACTGAGGAATCTGTTTCAAAATAATATTCTTTGTTTTCATTGAAGAGTTGTAGATCCTGATGTTCTGAACAGATTTCTCCACGCATCTCAATTATTGAAAATAGGATAATACTACCCGCGTGTTCGAAATGACGGTATTTCACTGTCAACTGTCAACTAATTACATTCTTTCAGGAACTCGAATGCCCAGTAAAGCCATACCTTTATTTAGAATAGATGCTGTTGCAGCTGCTAGATCAAGTCTGAAATTTTTGACATTCAAATCTTCAGCCTTAAGTATGCTCTCTTCATGATAAAACTTGTTGAAAAGCTTTGCCAATTCAAAAATGTAATTCGCAATATGAGCCGGACTATATTCCTTTGCTGCAGCTGCAATAAAACCAGGATATTTGCTTAAGTTAACTATTAACTCTTTTTCAAGTATTGTAAGCTCAGGAGAATGACTAAGTGTAAGCTTTGAACTATAGTTAGCTTTCGCCAAAACAGAACAAATTCTGGCATGTGTATACTGAATAAATGGACCTGTATGCCCCTGGAAATCAATTGACTCGTTAGGATCAAACAAAAGTCTCTTTTTAGGTTCTACCTTTAGTAAGAAAAATTTGAGCGCTCCAAGGCCAATCATATTGTAAAGATCTGCTTTCTCATCTACAGAGAATCCATCAACCTTGCCCAATTCTTCTGTACGTTCCTGTGCAGTACGAATCATATCATCCATTAATTCATCCGCATCTACTACGGTCCCTTCCCTTGATTTCATTTTACCTGAAGGCAAATCCACCATACCGTAAGATAAATGATATAATCCTTCAGCCCATGATTTCCCTAATTTATGTAGAATGAGGAACAAGACTTTAAAATGATAATCCTGTTCGTTACCAACCACATAAACTGAGCGTTTATAAGGAAAATCAGCAAATTTTAATTCAGCAGTACCAATATCCTGGGTAATATAAACTGAAGTCCCATCCGCACGAAGAACAAGTTTCTGATCTAATCCATCTGCTGTTAAATCTATCCAGACAGAACCATCCTCCTTTTTGAAAAACACACCTTTCTCCAGGCCTTCATCGATGATATCTTTTCCGAGTAAGTAGGTATCAGACTCATAATAATACTTTGCAAAGTCAACACCAAGCATGTTATAGGTTTGTTCAAAACCTGCATAAACCCAAGTATTCATCATTGACCATAATGCCTTTATTTCCACATTGCCTGCTTCCCAATCTAAAAGCATTTGCTGAGCCATTTTGATTAAAGCTGCATTTTTCTTTGCATTCTCCTCTGTCTCACCTGCCTGAACCAAATCGGCAATTTGCTTTTTATATTCCTGATCAAAAATCACATAATACTTACCAACTAAATGGTCGCCTTTTAATCCGCTACTTTCCGGAGTTTCTCCGTTACCAAATAATTGCCAGGCCAACATCGACTTACAAATATGTATACCACGGTCATTAACCAGGTTAACCTTAATAACCTCATATCCGTTTGCTGAGAGAATCGCTGCTACCGAATAACCTAATAAATTGTTACGAACATGTCCGAGATGCAATGGTTTATTGGTATTTGGAGAGGAATACTCAACCATAACCCTTTGCCCATTCGATGGAAACTGACCAAATCCTCGACTTAAAACATTATTAAGTAACTGATCAATCCAATAAGAGTCTGCAATGGAAAGATTCAAAAACCCTTTGATTACATTAAATTCAACAACTTCAGTAATATGCTCCTTGAGATATTCTCCTAATTCAATACCGGTTTGTTCAGGTGTTTTTTTAGAAATCCTGGTAAATGGAAAAGTTACCACTGTAACCTGACCTTCAAATTCCTTTCTGGTTTCCTGAATGACGATATTATCTATTCCAATTTCAGATTGATAAAGTTCTGAAACGGCCCTTTGGATATGCTCAGTTATGATGTATTCTATTGTCATCTGCTTTGGGTAAATCCCTGTAAATTTAATCGTTTATTAAAGCGTTTGTTGCCCGAACTAAAATCTCAAATGCATGTTCAGCCATAAGGTTCTCACGGTCAAGTGTTGGATTTACCTCTACCATTTCAAAACCACAAACTTTTTCACTGCACATTAATCGGGCAAGTAAATTACCCGCTTCTCTTTCGGTAATTCCATTTGGCACCGGTGTTCCTGTTCCTTTGGATATCGAAGAATCCAGTGCATCAACGTCAAAAGAGACATAAATCAAGTCACAGTTTTGCAGATATTTTAATGTATCCAGTGCAACACGCTCCACTCCTCTTTTCCTAACTTCAGCTGGTGCAAAGTTTTTAACTTTATGCTTCTTTAATAAGTATTGTTCTGGCAACTCAGAATCACGCATGGCTATGTAAACCAGATCACTGTATTTTATTTTGGGTGCAATATTGGCAACATTCTTTAACTGATACCAATAATTGACAGTCTCCTGATCAAGCATGTTGATTTTTGACTCTATATTATCTTCATCCAAAACTATCGCCAGCGGCATTCCATGCAGGTTCCCAGACGGAGTAGTGTATGGAGAATGCAAATCTGAATGAGCATCAATCCAAATCACTCCAAGTCTGCTTTTCGGGAATGCTTTCCGGATACCTGAAATACTTCCTGCAGAACAACTGTGATCACCTGACAAAATAATCGGGAATTCTTTATTTTTAAGTGTTTTGGAAACCTCTTCCGAAATACGCTCTACCATTGTTAGCACTCCGGATATTCTTTTTGCATGTTGATTACCCACAGTTTCAAGTAAAAGATGATTCTCATTTGGTATATCAACAGTCTTGTATTTCTTAAAATATCTGCTACCGAAGTCGAGAGCGGCTATTTTAATCGCGTCAATACCCAAACTAGAACCGCGTGTTCCGGCTCCCAACTCCGACTTAACTTCAATTATCCTTAGTTCACGCATTTAATTTCCCTTGCTTCAAACGTAATAAGATATTTTTTTAAGCTTTTTACTATGTTCTATGCTATATGCTTTTTATATCTTTGCCAAAATTATAAAAAAATGCAGAGTTACGCGGAGTTTCTTGATTTAAGCGTGGGCTTCCCTCAGGATGGTTTTGATATCATTGAAGATGAACTTTATTTTCATGATTTAAACTTAATGGAAATGATTGAAACCTATGGTTCGCCACTAAGGTTTACCTACTTGCCGATCATAAGTAAAAAAATACAGCAAGCAAAACTATTATTCCAAACTGCGATAGTAAAAAATAACTATCGTGGAGGATATAAATATTGCTATTGTACAAAAAGCTCGCACTTCAGACATATAGTTGAGGAGGCTTTAAGAAACGATATTCACCTGGAAACCTCATCTGCATTCGATATGCCCATGATAGATGCACTGGAAAAGAAAGGTGCCTTAGACAAAGACATTACTGTCATTTGCAATGGTTTCAAAACTTTTCAGTACAAACAGTACATCATAGATATGTTGCATGATGGATTTAAGAATATTATCCCGGTTTTAGATAACAAAGAGGAATTCAATATTTATGATGATGAACTGGATATTCCCTGCAGCATCGGAATGCGTATTGCTGCAGAAGAACAGCCTGATTCTCAATTCTACACATCCAGGTTAGGAATCAGAATGGAAGATATTATTGATTTTTACAACCATAAAATTGCTCTAAACCCAAATTTCAAAGTTAAATTACTACATTTCTTTATCAATTCAGGAATATCTGATACACCATATTATTGGAATGAGCTTGAAAAATACACGATTTTATATTGCAAGTTCAAGAAAATAAATCCTGATCTGGACACCCTCGATATCGGTGGCGGAATGCCATTCAAGGATTCCTTGGCATTTGATTTCGACTATGAATACATGGTCAATGAGATTGTTAAAAGAATTAAAGAAATTTGTGCAGAACACGATGTAGTTGAGCCTGATATTATCACCGAATTTGGTAAATATACCGTTGCCGAAGCTTCGGGTATTCTCTATAAAGTTTTAGGTAGAAAACAACAAAATGATCGTGAAAAATGGCTGATGTTAGATGGCTCTTTTATCACAAATTTACCTGATGTATGGGCTCTAAATCAGAAGTATATACTTGCACCAATCAACAACTGGGATTCTGAATACGAACGTGTTAACCTGGGCGGAATAACTTGTGACGGACAAGACTATTACAGTCAGGAAGCTCACATGAACAACGTATTCATGCCTAAAACCAGAAAAGTACAATATGTAGGCTTTTTTCATACCGGTGCCTATCAGGAGGTGCTTAGCGGTTATGGGGGTATACACCACTGTCTGCTTCCTTCACCTAAGCATGTAATTATCAGACGTAACCGCGACGAAACCTTTAATTTTGAAGTTTTTGGTGAAGAACAAAATAGTAAACAGGTATTAAAGATATTGGGTTACTAGCCCGGATCAAGTCCGGGCTGACAACGGATCAAACCCGGGCTGACAACGGATCAAACCCGGGCTGACAACGGATCAAACCCGGGCAAAAATAGCACAATACTTGTCACCCCGGGCTTGACCCGGGGCAACCTTATTCATAATATGCAAAAAATATACTTCCTGCTTTTATCTCTACTCCCACTGATGTCTTGTTCTCAAAACAAAACTTCAGATGATCGTGTAGAAATAAATCAAAAACTGGTTCCTGAGCAAAACTTCATGACCCTGAAGTTTGAGGCAGAAGGTAAACCTTGTGTTGCTTTAATTAACAATCGATACATTGGTTTCAAAGAAAAATCGAGCTTCCCCATGTCACTTTTTATCACGGTTAATACCGTTGACAAAAACAAAGATGGCCACCCCCTTGAAAAGGAAATTGAAATTTTCAATAAACTACAGACTGATATCATTTCCGATTTAAGCAAAGAGCTTGGAACATACTGTTATGTTGGGACAACTACTATGCCAGGTTATCGTGATATTCTATTATACATCGCTCCGGATGATCGATTAAAGGCAAGCGATATTTTGACAAAAATAAAAGACAAAAACATTCGTGTTGATTCTATTTCCTTTGAAGAGGATCCGGAATGGGATGCAGTTGCCTCATTTTATGAAGCTATATCTGTCAAAAATTAAGAGTCAAACTTATCAAGGAGTTTAATCAGCGTGGCGAAATCCTTTGGATATGGTGCTTCAAACGTCATTTCAGTATTTTCATCGATTTTAAAGCTAATCTGCCGGGCATGCAGCGCAAAGCGTTTCATAACAGGAAGTTCCTCCTGATCTTTGCCAAGTCTGTATCCTCGCTTTATCTCTGATAAGTGAACAGGTTTACCTCCATACATTTCATCGCCGGCAATATTTGCCCGCTGTGAAGCAAGATGAATCCGTATCTGGTGCATTCTGCCAGTAATTGGGCGACATTCTACCAAAGTATAATGTTTATAATACTTTAGTGAATTAAAGATAGTTTCTGCAGGCTTTCCTTCCTGACGATTAATTGCCACATTTTTTGCTCCAAGATTCAAAATAGGGAGATTGACATGCAATTCTTCAAATATATGAGTACCGTTTATAACAGCATGATACACTTTGTTCACTTTCCTGTGTTCAAATTGCATCGATACAAAACGATAAGTCTCCGGATTTTTTGCTATAATCAGAACCCCCGATGTCTCGCGATCAAGACGATGACAAATCTGTGCATCATCAGCATACTGCTTGGCCATCCTGAGCAGGTTCATCTCACCCCCTTCACGGTCGTCAAGTGAACTTAAAAAAGCTGGCTTGTTAACAACAATCAGATTGCTATTCTCAAAAAGTATAAGATCTTCGAATTTGGGGAACTTCACGCATGCAGTATTAGACCGCAAAAATAGGATTTTAATCTCGGAGAACGAATTTTAAGCTGAAAGATCAAAGCCTAAAGCTAAACGCAAAATTATAAATGGAAACACCTACTCTTAAAGCTTTCAACTTTTAGCTTTAAACTTTCAGCTTTAAAGGGGGTTATTTTAATTCAAACTTATAGCCTACTCCTTTTACCGTACTTACGTACTTATCCCCAAGTTTTTCCCTGAGTTTTCGTATATGAACATCAATGGTACGATTGGTAACTACAACAGAATCTTCCCAAATATTTTTAAGAATTACCTCCCTGGTAAATACTTTTCCAGGTTTGGATGCAAGAAGATATAACAATTCAAATTCCTTTTTGGCAAGTACAACCTTTTCTCCTCGTTGATACACCAGAAATGCTTCACGATCAATAACTAAATCACCAATTTCAAGTTTGTTTTCAATCTCTATGTCAGATTGAGCATTTCTTCTCAAAATAGCATTTATTCTGCTTGTTAAAGCTCTAGGTTTAATTGGTTTTGCTATGTAATCATCAGCACCAACATTAAAGCCAGCTATTTCTGAATACTCCTCGCTACGGGCGGTAAGGAATACCATGAACGTATTTTTAAAATCATTCATGGTTCTAAGAATACGACAAGCTTCGATACCATCCATTTTTGGCATCATAATATCCAAAATGATAAGATCTGGCAATACCCTTTTAGCTTCCGCAACGCCCTCCTGCCCATTTGAAGCAGTAAAAACCTGATAACCTTCTTTCTTTAGATTATACTCAATTAACTCCCGGATATCAGGCTCATCATCTACAATCAGGATTTTATGCTTAGCAGTGCTCATAGATAGATATTTTGATACAAAAGTAAACTCCCCATTACACTAAATCATTAAGCCTATATTAAGAAATTGTAAATCTTTATTATAAATTGACAATTTCTTGCCCTCAATTTAACACTTTCTGAAGAAAATTTTGCAATTCTACACCCCTTAAATTCTTGGCAATAATTTTACCTGTGGGATCTAAGAGAAATGATGCAGGAATCCCTTCAACTTTATACTGAATTGTTACTTTTCCATCCCAGCGCTTTAATTCTGAAACATGTGACCAATTTAAACGATCATCTTTGATTGCCTTAAGCCAATCTGATTTGTCATCATCAAGTGAAACCCCAAAGACAGTGAATCCTTTATCTTTAAATGTTTCATACTGTTTTACAATATTGGGATTTTCCTCCCGACAAGGAGCACACCATGAAGCCCAAAAATCAAGCAATACATACTTACCTTTAAAATCCGATAGTTTAACTAATTTACCTTCAGTATTATTTAACTCAAACTCAGGAGCCATCTGACCAACTGATACCGGCTTCAAAGCTGCCATTTTAGCTACAAAAGACTGAACAGCTTTATTCTTTGGAAATACTGATTTTATTTCTTCAGCATAGGTAATCAGCTCCGCTTCGTATTGACTCTGGTCCAGAGAACTTGCAGCAAAAAAGCCGGCAAGATTATTTTTATTTTCTTGAGCGAACTTTAAAGAAGTTTTAGAGTATTTATCCATGGTGGTCTGAAACTGTGGCATAAGCACATTATAAATTGAATCCTTTGCTGCCGGATTCGCTTCAGTCATTCTTGAATAATCATCCTGTATCTTTTTATAAATTTTGCTAAAACTATTTCCAATCTGATTAAACTCCCTGATTTTCTCTGATTCTTCTGAACCTTTAATCTCATAGCTGTTGGTGGTATCAGCGTAATCTGTCTTAAAATCTAATTCATCCCCATTCTTTCCCACTAGCAAAAAATTCTTCTCTCCAACTAACAGCGTGTAAAAGTCTGGTTCCTCTGTAACCCGACGAAACTTGAATTCATTATTTTCATTCAAAAAAGCAGAATCCACAAGCTGGTCTGTTTCGTAAAGTAATACTTTCTTTATTGCTCCTGCATTCTCTACCTTTCCTGAAATGCTCAACTCATTATTATTTTTGCAGGAAACGATTAAAATACTCATAGCCAAAATGGCTAAACCAAAAACTTTTTTCATGCTTTACTTTCTAATTTATCAATAACTAACTTACTGGCAACTTGTGGATTGATCTTCCCTTTTGTCTTTTTCATAAGATCACCCATAAATAATCCTAGAACGCCTTTTTTACCATTTTGGTATTCCTTAACTTTGTCGGAGTAACTTTTCAGAATCTTTTCTATCAATGAACTTAACTCATCCTCTGCCGTATCAATCAATAATTGCATGGAAGTGGCCATCTCTTCAGCTGTTAAGCCGGGATTTTCAATCAATTCCGGAAAAACCTGATATGCTGCAACCGAATAGTTTAGTTTGCCTGTATCAATCAAACTTATGAGATCTGCAAGCTGCGCTGGCTTTAAAGGAAATTCTTTAATATGTTTATGATTATCCTGCAGATAAGTCCTCAAAGGACCAATTACCCAATTAGCTGCTGCTTTAAAATGTGAAGTTTTAGAACTTAGTTCATCGAAGTATATGGCTATCTCCTGCTCAGATGAAATTAAAACAGCGTCATACTCAGAGAGACCCAAAACATCGGTGTAACGTTCAATTTTTTTGGAAGGTAATTCGGGTAATTCGGCAGCCAGATCTTCAATATATTTTTGTTCAAGAACCAATGGCTGTAAGTCTGGTTCCGGAAAATAACGGTAATCATTCGCCATTTCTTTGCTTCTTAAAGGACTTGTATTACCTGTTTCTGCATCAAAATTCAAGGTGTTCTGCTCAATGTACTCACCCTTTTCTAAAAGCTCGGTCTGGCGTATAAATTCATGATC
>Ga0164293_10002021_pt1 | contig 17168 bp, 17 predicted proteins | sample GEODES118metaG_FD_111487 | JGI IMG/M metagenome (GOLD analysis project Ga0164293, IMG submission 111487) | Eutrophic lake water microbial communities from Lake Mendota, Wisconsin, USA - GEODES118 metaG | ecosystem: Environmental > Aquatic > Freshwater > Lake | place: USA: Lake Mendota...
AACATTTATCCTATTTTATTAACAAAGAAAAAAGAAGCAAAAAAGAAAAAGAAGGAACATTAAAACAATAATAATAATTTATTCTATTATTGTATCTGTCTAAACTATTGGGACTATTATAAAGGGTATTGGTTCCAGCTTCTTCAAACTTTTTTGTAACTACGAAAAAAAACAAAAATCAGGTTCATTTTGAAGATGACGGTGTTTGGCCTTTAAAGAAAGAAAAATGGTTTTTGTATAAGTTAAAAGAAGGAAATTATTACAAGATTGATAGTGTACAAAATGCCAGCATGATTTTTACTGATTCTACTGAGGTTAGCAAAACTGAATCCTACAAAATAGGTTTTTTAGATCAGTGTAATAGCTATTCTAAGTTAAGTGATAGTGCTTCTTCAATTTACTTAGATGTCAGTCTTCCAGATGAATTAAAATGGACAAGTGCTAGTCCTTTTTCTAGTCAAAAAGTTCTGAATTATGAAATATTTCACATGGATGACTCAAGTGGTATGCTTTCTAAATTAGATGAGGTTTCTAATAATAATTATAAACTTGATTTGAGTCCTTATTTGGGTCTAACAAACTTTGTCATAAAGGCAGTTAGCTCAGATATTGATCAACCTGCATCCACTTCAAATATCCAATCTTTAGACATTCCTTCGACCATTTATATTCCCACCGCTTTTAGTCCCAATGGTGATGGCACCAATGATGTTTTAAAATTCACTGGTAAGTTTAAAACAAAAGATAAGTTCGTTTTGAAAATTTACAATAGGTTTGGTCAACAAATAAAACAAATAAACAATTTCTCGGAGACCTGGGATGGTCGATTTGATGGGAAAGATTTAGAATCAGGCCATTACCTGTACACATATTCCGTTATCCCTGAAAACGGTCCAAGTACGCATAAATCAGGAGAAATCACTATATTGAGATAATAAATTATAATCCCCTTTCATTACTCTTTATTGCTGAAATATAAAAATTAGAAGTGTTTTGAAAACCTAAAATCTTTTGGAAATCAAACAAAACTGAACCAATCTAAAATCGAATCAAGTGTCAAACCCATCATCCCCCAATAGCCACCTTTTTCAAAATGGCTTCCACAATTTGTCGGGTATTGATGCCATCGGCTTCGGCTTCGTAGTTCAGTATGATGCGATGGTTGAATACATCGCTTACTACGGCTTTGATGTCTTCTGGTAGTACGTAATCACGCCTGTCAAAGAATGCCAGGGCTTTTGCGGCCTTGTGAATGGCAATGCCGGCTCTAGGTGAAACGCCGTATTGTATGTATCTGGCCTCTTCTTTTAAACCATAATCCTCGGGGTTTCTGGTCGCAAAAACTAACTCCACAATGTAGCGTTCCAACATATCCGAAATCGTTATTCCGTTGATTATTTTCTTGATTTCTAGAATATCATTTTTGCCCAAAACCGATTTAACGTTTTCTTTGAAATCCATGTTGGCAATCTTGCGAATCATCTCCAGCTCTGATTTTTTGTCGAGATAATCTACGTAAACTTTCATCATAAATCTATCCACTTGTGCTTCAGGCAGGGGATAAGTTCCTTCTTGTTCCACGGGGTTTTGGGTGGCCATCACCAAGAAAGGTGGGTCTAGCTGAAATGATTCTTCACCAATAGTGATTTGTTTCTCTGCCATGGCTTCTAATAACGCAGATTGTACTTTGGCGGGAGCACGGTTTACTTCATCTGCTAGAATTAAATTAGCAAATATGGGTCCTTTTTTTACTTCAAAATCACCAGATTTTTGGTTATAAATCATGGTTCCGACTAAATCCGAAGGCAATAAATCAGGAGTAAATTGTACCCTTCTGAAGCCCAAGTCCAAAACTTTTGCCAAAGTATTGACCGTCTTCGTTTTGGCCAATCCAGGAACGCCTTCAAGCAAAATATGACCGTCCGTAAACAAGCCAATCAGCAATCTATTAATGAGATATTCTTGCCCTATAACTACTTTGTGAACTTCGGCAAGTACATCATCTATTTTTTCATATAAAGAATCTATTTTATTCATGGAGTAGGTTTTCAATAATGTGAATTTAGCTAATTATATTTAATTGGACGAATTTGAATGGAAAAACGCTCATTTTTTTGCCAACACCATACGGTCTTTTCCGAAAAAATCTTGAATTAATTCTACTTTGGAATATCCAGCGTTGGTGAATACATCGCAAGTTTCTTGTCCCAAATAACTATTAATCTCTACCAAAACATGGCCATTGTTTTCCAAATAAATTAGACCAATTTCTGCAATTTTTTTATAAAAAATTAGTGGATTCTCATCACTTACAAAAAGTGCTAAATGTGGCTCAAAGCTTATGACATTCTCCCGCATTTCAGTCATTTCATTCTCTTTTACATAAGGTGGATTACTCACGATTAAATCAAATTTCTGTTCACCAAATGGACTTACAAAATTTAAAATATCTGCTTGTTGGATGTTTACATTTGCTTTTAGATTTTCATTATTTCTTTTGGCAATTTCTAATGCATTGTCGGAAATATCAATAGCAAAAGCCTCTACATTTTTTAAACCCAATGCCGTGCTGATGGCTATAATACCGCTGCCCGTTCCTAAGTCCAAGATTGTTTTTGGTGAAAGTCTTAAGGCTCGCTGCACCAATTCCTCCGTTTCTGGACGTGGAATGAGGACATTTTCGTTCACCATAAAGCTATGTTCATAAAACCATGTCTTGCCTAAAATATATTGGATAGGTTCAAAAGTATTGACACGCTTAATGATCTTATCCATTTCTGACAGCTGCTCTTCATTGATTGATTTTGAGGCGATTAAGTCATTTTTGGTAATACCCAAAAGTTCATTGAAAACCATAAAAGCTATTTCCTTGGCTTCTGTGGGTTCATAAGCGGTTATCTGTTCGAAGCAACGTTTGTATTCGGTTTTGAGGTCTAGCATCATAAAAAAAGGGAGAGTGCTAGCTCTCCCTCAAATATTAAATTTTAAACAATTACAATTTTCTAATCCATATATTTCTAAACTGTGTTTTGTTGCCATGGTCTTGAAGCGATATCACATCGTCGCCATGTGCGGCTGGATACATGTGAAGACCGATGTAGTTGGTTAAACCAGCTATTGTTGTATTGTTTTGCACCAATACGCCATTGTGCAATACTGTGATTCTTGCTGGAGCATCTACTCTGCCATCAGCTTTGAATCTAACTGCGGTGTAAATTACATCGTAAGAATTCCACTCCAATGGGCTACGCATGGCATTTACCAATGGTTGAACGTCTTTGTAAATACTTGCAGCTTGACCGTTTGCATAAGTTCTGTTATTATAGCTATCTAAGATCTGCAATTCGTATCTGTTTTGAAGGAACAATCCACTGTTTCCACGACCTTGGCCAGCATTTTCCACGATATCAGGAGCACTGAATTCGATATGAATCTGACAATCTCCAAACTTCAATTTTGTTTGAATTCCGCCACTTTTAGGCACAACTTCCATGTGGTCATTGTCTACGATTTTCCAAGGTGCTGGTTTTGTAATATCTTTTTGGCTTACCCATTGGTCAAGATTTTTTCCATCAAAAAGTATAATGGCATCAGAAGGTGCATCACCCAATTTTTTGGCTGGAGTTACTACTCGGACTTCAGGATCCCAAATCTCTGTCATTTCGGGTTTCATTGGCATAGGTGAAACGGCAGGAGGTGTACTTGGGTAAGCATTTTGAGCCAAAATCATTTTTGAAAAGCCCAAAACCAAAAGGCCAGAAATAACAATTCTTTTTTTCATAGTTAAATAAATTAAATTAATTAAATTTTTTTTAAGATTATGGTTGGAGCCAAGTTTATTGACCCTGTAAATGTTCTAATTCTATTCTTGTTATGTAGAAGGATTGAATAGGTTTACTATCTTTCGTTTTAAGATTAGTAAAAAATCAGGTAATAAGTATTTTTTTATTATTTCTTTTCTTTCTGACCATGAAGGACGAGCCATATTAAGGTATTTAAGGGCAAAAAGAGCAAGTGATATTTTTTTGCCTTTAAACTGTTCGCAATCTAGCATCATAAGGTAATATCGCGAAATATTTTTCCTGAAACGTTTATTGAAAACCCGGTTGGTCTCGTCATTTAAATTCGAATACATAAAAATACGGTTTCTCAGAAATTTTTCATCCTTTTTGTTATCTGTAAAACTTGTTCCACCGAGATTTTTTCTGTAGACCGACATCGGCTCATCGAGATACTTAATTTTCCCGTTTCTTGCGGCCAGAATATGCATTGGAATATCTCCACTGAGGGAATCGTGGAGCCATGCGGGCAAATCGCCCAATGCTTGTCTTCTATACACAATACTTGCAGTTGCCATAAACCATATTTCATCTTCTCCAATCAAATCGTCAAGCGAAAAAACATCTTTTTCGATACCAGAATTTAATAGATAATTGGAGTGTATTCCCTCAAAACTTATTACTTCGGCATTGTGAAAAGATAAGGCAAACTCAGGATTTGTCTCCATAAAATTAACTTGTTTTTGTAGCTTATCAGGAGAAGTCCAATAGTCGTCCCCCTCGCAAATAGCTAAATATTTGCTCTTAGTGCAATATTTACTGTAGCCATTCATTAAGTTCGGCATGCCGTTTCCACCCATATTTTGTGGGTTAAGTACAAGGGTAATTAAGTCGGGGTATTTTTCTTTATATTCCTTACAGATAGTTGGTGTATTGTCACTAGAACAATCATCACAAAGTACAATTTGAAATTCAAAATTTGTTTTTTGGCAAATAATACTTTCTAAAGCTTCTTTTATAAATTTTTCATGATTGAAGGTTATCATGAGCACACTTACTAATGGAATATTCATTGTTTTTGATTTTCAAATAAAAATGAACGCAAAGGTAAAATAATTTTAAAGTACAAAATGTCTTTAAACCTCATAAATTAAAAATAAGGCCCAAAAGCCTTAAAATTCACCTATTTTGAATTATATTTGCTGAAAAAATAACAGAAAATTTAATTTTTTTGCAATGGAAAAAGTAGAGATAATAGCTGAAATAAAAGAGCTAGTTACAGAATTGATTGACGATAGTACCATAGTGGTTACAGAGGATTCTGCACTAGTAGGAAGCAATGGGATTATAGATTCTTTAAATTTAGTTGAGTTGTGTGTAAGGCTGGAGGATAGGGCTAGCGAAGTGGGCTTTGAATTTGAGTGGACTTCAGAGTTGGCAATGTCAAAATCCAGAGGTGTGTTCAGGTCTATATCTAACCTTGGAAATGAGTTTTATAACCAAATGATTGATAAAAAATGATAATAGTAACCGGTGCTAGCAGAGGTCTTGGGAATGCAATATGTAATTTTTTGATTAAAAAAAACATTGAAGTTTACGGTATTGCAAGAAATGTAGAACATTTAGATTTTCCTGCTTCTGCCTGCGATATAACTAAGCCTGAGGAGATAAAAGCAATTGCAAAAAAATTAAAATCTGAAGGAAAAAAAATAACAGGCCTTATCAATACCGCAGGAGTGGCTGCCATGAACTTGGCCATTCTGACTCCCAGTGAAGTTGCTAAAAAAATAGTTGAAACCAATCTTTTGGGTACTATATATTGCAGCCAGATTTTTGCTCCGCTAATGATTAGAAATAAAGATGGCTTTATTGTGAATTTTTCTACTATCGCCGTGGCTTTGGGCTTAAAAGGAGAATCAATTTATGTGGCATCAAAAGCCGGAATCGAGGCTTTTACAAGAGTATTCGCTCGAGAGGTTGGTGATTTTAATATCAATGTAAATTGTATTGCTCCCGGCCCCATAGAAACCGACCTGATTCAGGGTATTTCCGATAAAATCATCAACAATATCATGAATCAACAACTGATTAGAAAAAAATATACAACCGAAACGGTCTGCGATTTGATTGATCTTTTTATGGATCCAAAAAGCAAAAGCATAACTGGCGAAGTCATCAACATTGGGGGAGTTTAAGAAAATGGATATAATTCAAAAATTAGAAGAAGTTTGGCTAGATGAACCCAAGCCTTTCATGATTTATAATAATCGCGAATTATTATTTAAGGATGTTTTGGTGCAGCCAACCGCCGATTTTTCAGAAATTATTCCCGGAAGCGTGGTGGCATTAATAGGTGACTTTGATCCGCTGTCTATTAATACTTTCCTCAGATTACTGCAGAAAGAGTTAATCGTGGTGCCTCTTACCGATTTTACAAGTAAAGAACACGAAAAGTATTTTGAAATTGCATGTGTAGAATACGTCATAGAGGGTTTGGAAGTAAAAAAAGTTAATCCCGCGGTTACTCACCCCTTAATACAATCATTAAAAGACGACAAAAAGGCCGGTTTAATATATTTTTCGACCGGTACTACCGGCAATCCAAAGGGAATTTTGCACGACCTTGATTTGTTTCTTCGGAAGTTTGAAACGCCTCGACCGGCAAAAAACACAATTAATTTTTTATTGTTTGATCATCTGGGTGGTACCAACACCCTCATGCATACTTTGCTCAATAAGGGTACGGTAGTGGTGCCCCAAAACCGCACCGTTGACGAAATATTTCATTTGCTCGAAAAATATCAGATTGAAATATTGCCCACCACGCCCACTTTCCTCAGAATGATGCTCATGAGTGGAGAGATTCCTCATAAAATTCCTTCTTTTCTGAAACTAATTACATACGGAAGTGAACGAATGGATCAGATTACGCTGGATTCTTTGGCCGAAAGCCTGCCAAATGTAGATATAAGACAAACCTACGGAACTTCTGAGTTGGGAGTCCTCAGCGTAAAATCAGAAAATCGTAAAAGTTTGTTTTTTAAAGTTGGTGGAACGGGTGTGGAAACCAAAATAGTGGATAACATCCTGCATATTCGGACAAAAAACGGAATGCTCGGCTATTTAAACGCACCTTCGCCTTTTGATTCTGAAGGCTGGTACAATACCAACGACATCGTTGAAACCAAAGATGACTTTTTCAAAATCATTGGCCGAAAAACTGAAATAATTAATGTGGGAGGCTTAAAATTCTTCCCCTCTGACATAGAGTCAATTGCATTAGATTTTCCCAATATTTCTTTTGTCAAGATTTTTGGAAAGGAAAATCCGATTACTGGCCAACATGTAGAAATGGTGGTACAAACTGACAAAGAGTTTTCGGAATTGGAGAAAAAAGAATATAAAAACTATTTAAATAGTCAGCTTCAGAAGCATCAGGTTCCGAAAAGAATAAAATATGAAAATCTGGAAGTAGGACACCGATTTAAAAAATTATAGAATGAATTCATTTTATTCAAGACAAGAACTTGTTGACTTGGGGTTTTCTTCAGTTGGAGAAAATACACTAATCAGTAGAAAAGCCAGTTTTTATGGGGCAAAAAACATCAGTATTGGTGACAATGTAAGGATTGACGACTTTTGTGTACTTTCGACCCAAAAAGGCCAGATAAACATCGGCAATTATGTTCATTTGGCGGTGTTTGTATCTGTACAGGGCAATGGCATCATTACCTTGGAGGATTTTGTTGGCATAGGTGCAAGGGTAACTATTTTGTCTAGTTCTGACGATTTTTCGGGTCAAAGCATGGCCAATTCTTGTGTGCCAGATGAGTTTAAAGACGTAAAAGACGCCGACGTTACACTAAAAAAGCACAGTATCGTTGGTGCCGGAACGGTGATTCTGCCAGGAACAAGCATGGCGGTTGGCTCTGCAGTAGGGGCATTGTCATTGGTCAATAAGAACTGTGAAAGCTTTTATATTTATACTGGAAATCCAATTAAAAAACTTTTTCCACGTAGTCAGAATATCCTTGAAATAGAAAAGGAATTTCATAAATATTTGGAGGAAAATAACCTTTGAGCTTCGGTTTAATTAGCACAAAGTTGTTTTCAGGGTGGTTTTTTTTTGAAATTTTTGAATCAAAACTTTAAAAAATCATAAATCTGCTTATTTATTAAGTTTTCGTAAGTTTGATTACTAAACTTCCCTTCCCGAAAATAAGAGTTAATGTTTCCCAGTTTGATTCTAAAACCTAAAACATTGGCATTAAGATAGCTTAAAACATCATTTAGGTGGCTCAAACCCACTGCGTTTCCAAGCACGCCTGATGACACACCCACCAAAGTAATTTTTTTATTTGCCAAACTGTCAGGATGCCTTAGGCCGTCTATGAAAGTCTTCAAAACACCTGGATAAGACCCGTTGTATTCTGGTATTACAAACACCAACTTTTGGCATTCGTCAATTTTATCTTGAAAGTTCTGAAAAGCTGCGTTTTTGCCAGAATTGCTGTAAAGTGCCGAAAAAGCGAAGTCGTGTGGCAATTCTTTTAAGCTAATTATTGTAGTTTCTAACCCCGCTTTTGTTATTTCTTGTGCATAATATTTTGCTACTTCTTCTGACTGTGAGTCGTTTCTATTTGTGCCTACTACGATTCCTATTTTGGTATTTGACATTTAATTTCTGATTTTTACGATTATTTATGCAACAAAAAATACCTCAAAGAGTTCTAAAAAACTTGTTTTATGTATCAATCTGTCAAAAACGACCTGCTTTTTCTTTCAAATCCAGAGAAAGCTGCTAGTAAAGCCAAGTATTTTAAAAATGGTAAAGGCGAATATGCCGAAGGTGACGTTTTTATAGGTCTGAGCAATCCCGAAGTTCACCAAGTTTGTAAGCATTACAGAGATTTGGTAAACTTGGAGGACATTGAAATGCTTTTGAACGACGAAATTCACGAAGTGAGATTTACGGCATTAACTCTGCTTGTGTTAAAATATAAGAAGCTGAAAAGTCTCAACGAAAAAGCAACTTATGTGGCTCTTTACCTTCGAAATATACCTGACATCAACAACTGGGACTTGGTCGATTGCTCTTCTATGTATATTCTTGGACCCTATTGTTTTGAGACAAAAGATAATTCTGTTTTAGAAAATTTAGCAAAAACTGGTCATCTGTGGTCGGAGCGAATTGCCATTATTTCTACGCATCATTATATCCGACAAGGTGATTTTGCTTTGACTTTTAAGTTTGCAGAAATGTTTCTTAACCACAGACATGATTTAATACACAAGGCAGTCGGTTGGATGTTACGTGAAGTGTGGAGCAAAGGTGGAAGTGCAGAAGTGGAGGTTTTTTTGACCAAACACATCAAAACAATACCAAGAACGGCCCTGAGATATGCCATCGAAAAAATGGAAGATCACGAAAGAAAATACTTTCTAAGTCTGAAATAGCGATTTTGAACCTGCTATTTTTTTTCTATAAGTTAGGAGTTTCAAATCCCAGAATCTTGGCTTTTTTTGATAAGATGAAGCATAAATTTTGTACTTTTGTGTCATCATTAGCAGTTTATCTACTTCAGCAGACAGAAAATACAAGAAAAACTTAATTTAATTCTAAAAATTTATTTATGAGCCAATCTTTGATTAAACCGGGCGTAGTTACAGGCGAAGCACTCAACCAATTGTTGCGTCATGCCAACGAAAACAATTATGCCCTTCCTGCGGTGAACGTTGTAGGAACTAACTCTATCAATGCAGTATTAGAAACGGCTAAAGCCGTAAATTCTCCAGTTATCATTCAGTTTTCGAATGGTGGAGGTATATTTTATGCAGGAAAAAGCCTTTCTAACGATGGTCAAAAAGCTGCTATTGCGGGTTCTATTTCAGGAGCATTGCATATTCATCAAATGGCTGTGCATTATGGTGTGCCGGTTGTGTTACACACCGACCACTGTGCAAAGAAATTGTTACCTTGGATAGACGGACTTTTGGATGCAAGTGAAAAACACTTTGCGGCCACAGGTAGCCCATTGTTTAGCTCACACATGATTGACCTTTCGGAGGAGCCAATCGAAGAAAACATCGAGATTTGTGCGAAATATTTAGAGAGAATGTCTAAAATGGGCATGACTTTGGAAATCGAATTAGGCGTAACGGGTGGCGAAGAAGACGGTGTAGACAACTCTGACGTTGATAGTTCAAAATTATATACACAACCTTCATAGTTAGCTTATTCTTACGAAGATTTGGGTAAAATTTCTCCGAACTTCACTATCGCAGCGGCATTTGGTAATGTTCATGGTGTGTACAAGCCGGGTAACGTATCGCTTCAACCAATTATCTTGAAAAACTCTCAAGATTATATCATCGAGAAATACGGAACGGGAGAATTGCCTGTAAACTTTGTATTCCACGGTGGATCAGGCTCTAGCCGTGCCGAAATCAGAGAGGCGATAGAATACGGTGCCGTGAAAATGAACATCGATACCGACATGCAATGGAGCACTTGGGAAGGTATCTTGAAATATTACAAAGAAAAAGAAGGATATCTCCAGTCGCAGTTGGGTAGCCCAGACGGTGCTGACTCTCCAAACAAAAAATATTATGACCCACGTGTGTGGTTGCGTAAAGGCGAAGAAACCATGGTAGCAAGACTAAAAGTGGCTTTCGAAGATCTGAACTGTATCGGTCGTTGCGAAGGATTGTATTGATTATGATTAATTCACCGCGAGGTCGTTAGGTCACAAAGGTTTTTTCTTTGATATCTTTTAGACTTTTTAGTGAAAAAATATATTTCCCCATCATTTCAGTTTTTCTAAGATGATGGGGATTTTTTTGTACTCAAATTCGGTTTAGAAAGAAACTATTTATTCAAAATTAAACCCTCAAGCCACCTATCTAATTCAATACACAAAGAAAACCTTTGTGTCCTTGTGCCTTAGCGGTGAAAAAAAAACCATGGAAAACAGAAGAGAATTTATCAAAAAAGCGGCTATTTTGAGTACTTTACCAGCCACCGCAGCATTGGCCAATACGGCTAAATCAAAAGAATTATTTATACATCACGTATATTTTTACCTCAAGCAGGATTCACCAGAAAACCGTGCAAAACTTACTGAGGGCTTATTGAAACTATCTAAAGTGCCCACTATCAGACAATTTCACATCGGTGAGCCTGCCTCAACCACTCGCTCGGTAATCGTAAGAGATTATGCCATTTCGTGGATGTGTTTCTTTGACAATTTGGAAGAAGAGGAAGTTTATCAATCGCATCCTATTCACTTGAAATTCATCGAAGATTACTCTTATCTGTGGTCAAAAGTGAACGTTTATGACTCTGTTGGGCCTAGGAGGTGAGGTGTAAATAAAATATATTGCGGGAAAAGTTCATTTACAAATGGGCTTTTTTCGTTTGAAACAACGCCTAATACATAAACCCCAACAACCACAATGGAACACTATTTCCATACCCATATTCAATTTCATCTAGTGCCAAAAAAGCATTAGAAACTCCTGAAATTTGTTTCTGTGTTTTGTTTCTTCCGCCTACTTCGAAGGTCCATTTGTTGTTAATCGTGAAATCTCCTTTTTCGGTATAATTTACCTTATGGCCAGCACTTTCGAGCATATTTATAAAGAAGGTCTCTCTGATGGTTCCCATTTCGGGCTGGTTTTCTGAGAATACAAACAGCAAATTGGTATTGTGCAGGAATATTTTCTCAGGTTTGTTCAAAACCGTTATATTGGTGCTGCTGTGATACAAGCCATAAATTAGTTTAGCGGCTTCCAACATTTTCAGCATTTCGTAGAGTTTCGGTCTCGTGGTGCCCACTTGTTCTGCTAGTTTAGTGATATTGGGCTTAAAAGGTACACTCTGTGCAATAATGTACAGCAGTTTTTTCAACTGACTCAAAGTCGAAAACTCCACGGGTATTGCATTGGGTATATCCGTATCTATGATCTGGTTTACGGTTTGTTTTAGTCTAATATCTACCAAGTTTGTTTCTTTAAAAAATGGATAAGCCCCAGATTTTAGATACTCTTTAAAAAACACCAAAGGGTTTTCAAGTTTGGTTTTTAAGTCTTTTGCTATTTCTACATGATTGGTTAGAACCTCTTCAAGCGTATATTTGGGTAGTTTTAACCCGTATTTTATTCCTAGAAATTCTCTAAACGAAAGCTCAGGTAAATAATAATTCAAAACTCGTCTGCTCAAATCGGCATTAGATTTTTGTAATTCTAAAATTGAAGAACCCGTAAATAGCATCTTTAAGTTGGGCATCAAGTCATAAATGTTCTTTATTTCTCTGCTCCAATCAGGGTATTTGTGTACTTCATCCATCAGCAGCAGCTTTCCGCCATTTTGCAAGAAAGTTCGGGCGGTCTCAACCAAAGTGTGTTGTTTGAAATAGATATCGTCTAGCGTGATATAGAGTGCTTCGTCAGTTTTGAAGTTTTCTTTAAGATGTTGCAGGAAAATCGTGCTTTTGCCTGTACCTCTCGCACCCATAAGCATAATGGCTCTTTCGTTCCACGGAAGTACGTCGTAAAGAGAACGTTTAAAGTCCAGATTTACCTTCTCTAATACCCTATTTTGACTTTCAAATAATTCTTGCATCTTCGTTTTACAATATTGTATTTTCAAAGATACGAAAAATGTCACAAAATGTATTCTTAAAAATACAAAAAATTAATATAAATGTATTGTGTAAGATACAAAATATTACAAAAGTGTATTTTTAAAAATACAAAAAGGCGTTTTGCAAGAAATTTTACTAAAAAGAAGAATGATGTTTGGCTATTTACCAATTCTCTACCAAAGTATTGATTTTGTCTAAAAGAAATTGAGTTTTTGGCCCAATAGCTCCATTCCCGATAATGTTGTCATCGATTTTAGAGATAGGCAAAACACGCTTGGTGGTACTTGTAGTAAAAACTTCTTCAGCATCAAGCGTTTCTTGAAAACCTACCGAGCGAAGTTCTATTTCAAAGTCGTTTTTGGCCAATTCCAAAACGGTTTTGCGGGTAATTCCTTCCAGTATGTTTTTGTCTGGTGTAATGAGTTTGTTGCCGTTGTTTATGAAAACGTTGCTTCGGCTCAGTTCACTTATTTCACCGTTTTTATGGAAAAGTACATCTGCGGCACTGTTGGCTTTTAGTTCGCCCTGTAGAATCATAAAGTGCTTATAGTCAATACTTTTTATGGTCGGCAGGTCTCTTACATATTCGTAGGATATTACTTTTATACCCGTTTCGTAGTCTTTTGGAGAAGAAAAGTGCAAGGATTCCGAAATAATCATCAGATTGGGCTTAGCTGATGTCACGGAGTCAAAAGTATAACCACCAGTTAACAAAAATCTAATCGCAACTTCACCGTCTCCATACATTTCTATCAATGAGTGAACAATATCGTATGCTTCTTCTTTAGAAATCGGATTCGGAATTTTCAGCAATTTGGCAGATCGTTCGTAGCGTTCCCAATACCAATCCCACTGAAACGGTTTTTGGTTGTAAGTTCTGAAATAATCAAAAAGGCCATAGCCTCTCATGAGGCCAAGGTCGTTGATGTTTATTTGAGTGGCGTTTGCCTCGGTTATTTTTCCATTAAACCAACAGTGGTGCATTATTATTGAAGTTTACGGTACTTAATTCTTTTAGGTGTGAGGTCGTTACCCATGCGTTTGCGGTGATTTTCTTCGTATTCTGAGAAGTTTCCTTCAAACCAAACCACGTTAGAATCACCCTCAAAAGCTAAAATGTGTGTAGCGATTCTGTCCAAAAACCACCTATCGTGAGAGATAACCACTGCACAGCCTGCAAAGTTTTCGAGACCTTCTTCCAAGGCTCTTAAGGTGTTGATGTCCAAGTCGTTGGTTGGTTCGTCAAGCAATAGTAGATTACCACCTTCTTTGAGCATCATGGCCAAATGAACTCGGTTTCTTTCACCTCCTGATAGTACGCCAATTTTCTTTTCTTGGTCAGACCCGCCAAAGTTAAACTTACTTACATAAGCCCTTGCGTTTACCTGTTTGTTGCCCAGCATTATCCAGTCGTTTCCTCCTGAAATGAGTTCATACACAGATTTGTTCGGGTCAAGTTTATCGTGCTCTTGATCTACGTAAGCTATTTTCACCGTTTCGCCTACATCAAATGTTCCTTCCAAAGGCTTCAATTGGCCAGTGATTAGCTTGAAAAGGGTTGTTTTACCTGCACCGTTTGGCCCAATTATTCCGACAATTCCGGCAGGTGGCAGAGAGAAGTTTAGATTTTCGTAAAGCAATCTGTCTTCAAAGCCCATTTTAATACCAGCGGCTTCAATTACTTTATTGCCTAATCTTGGACCTGGTGGTATAAACAACTCTAGTTTCTCTTCTTTTTCCTTGACGTCTTGGTTGAGCAAATTGTCGTAGGCATTCAATCTTGCCTTACCTTTTGCGGACCTACCTTTCGGGCTCATTTTTACCCATTCAAGTTCACGTTCCAAAGATTTTTGTCTCTTAGATTGCGACTTTTCCTCTTGAGCCAATCTATTCTGTTTTTGCTCCAACCACGACGAGTAATTTCCCTTCCAAGGAATACCCTCACCTCGGTCAAGTTCTAAAATCCACCCCGCTACGTTGTCTAAGAAATATCTATCGTGGGTTACGGCTATAACGGTTCCTTTGTATTGGTTAAGATATTGCTCCAGCCACAAAACTGATTCGGCATCTAAGTGGTTGGTAGGTTCGTCGAGTAGCAGTACATCGGGCTGTTGCAAAAGTAATCTGCATAGAGCAACACGTCTTTTTTCTCCTCCCGAAAGTGTACTGATTTTAGCCTCGCTGGGTGGACAACGAAGGGCATCCATGGCTCTTTCCAAGCGGCTATCTAACTCCCAAGCATCTGCGGCATCGAGTTTTTCTTGCACATCGCCTTGGCGTTCCATTAGTTTATCGAAGTCTGCGTCTGGGTCAGCAAAACCTTCGTTTATTTCGTCAAATTCTTTAAGTAAATTTACTATTTCTTGTACGCCTTCTTCAACAATTTCCTTAACGGTTTTGTTAGGGTCAAGTTGAGGTTCTTGTTCGAGCATTCCTACAGAATATCCTGGCGAAAACACCACTTCGCCATTGATGTTTTTATCAATTCCGGCAATAACCCTCAAAAGCGTAGATTTTCCAGAACCATTTAGACCTAGTACGCCAATTTTGGCTCCATAGAAAAACGAAAGATATATGTTTTTTAATACTTGTCTTTGGGGTGGAATGATTTTGCTAACACCAGCCATTGAAAAGATTATTTGCTCGCTCATATTATATTTTTAGTAAGTATTAAAACCCTAATATTAAATTTTTGCACAAATATCGTAACCTTACTTTGTAATATGCAAAAAAACTACGATTTTTACGTTTTTAAAACCATTTTTACAAAACAAAAAGTAGCCACTCCTTAAATTATGAAAGGCGTTACATTAGAAAACGAATACGCTTACATCCTTGATAGTAAGGTATTTTTAAAGGGGTACATGGGTATGCCCGACCGACAGATTGGAGAAGTTAAAAGAACAGAAGAGGAAGCTTTTCAGTATTTTGTTAATCGATACGACATTGCCGTATCTAAGGTGAATCAGCTCGAAACCGAAATCGAGGAAGCCCAAAACAAAGGTTCTTATCTTACCAAACTCATTCAGCTTCGCAAGAGGTTATTGAATTTTGACGGAATCGGAAATTTTATTCCACTACTTGAAAAACTTGATGTTTTAGAAGGTAGTCTTACTTCGTTGATTGGTGAAAATCAGTCATCTAACCTCGAAATTAAGCGAGCTCTTATTGAAGAAGCGAGACCTTACGAACACAGTGAGGATTGGAAAGAAACTGCCGATATTCTTCAAGAAATCAGAACCAAGTGGATAAGGACTGGGCCGGTAGAGAAAGAATTGAATGATAACATGGAGGAGGATTTCAAATCTATTTTGGATACCTTTTATCAGGCCCGCAAGGTATTTTTTGAAGAGCAGAATCGGATCATTGATGATCGGATTTTTAGATACAACGAGCTCATTAGAAAGGGGGAGGAATTGCAAAATCGTACCGACTGGGATGAAGCATTTTTGGATCTTAAAAATATGCAAACAGAGTGGAAAATCATTGGAGAAATTCCACCAAAGGTGTTGAAAGTGCTTTACAAGAACTTTAAGAAACCTACATCGCTGTTTTACGAGAAATATTGCAGGTCTAAAGGTATTGTGCCAAAACGCAGAGTCGATCCAAGAATAGAGGCTCAAATGAAGATGGTAAAAGAAGTTGAAAAACTCGCTGATTCAGAAGATATGGTTTCTGCCACAAATAGAGCCAAGTACCTATTGAACGAGTGGAAGACCATCCGAGTACCTTCACATTTAGCTGATAGGAATGTGGCTGAGCGATTCAGAGCTGCTTGTGATAAAATCTTCGAATTGAGTTATTTGTTCAAAGTAATTGCACGTAAATATCCTACTTTTAATTTCTTGAGCGATAAGCAAAAAGATCTTACGAAGTACAGAGAAATGGAGAACATTGTGAAAAGAGCTAGAACAGACTTGGAAGATTTGATATATAGCTATGATGGGCAGAGCCAAGGATACGAAATGGATCAAATGATGCAGTCGAACCTCAAAACTCAAAAAAGGAAGCTTTTGATGAAAGAGGTTATTTTGGAGGAATTAAGACAAAAAGTTGCTGCTTTATAATTTTTGATAAATATTTTAAAAAGTGATAGTTTTGATTTTTCAATTCTGTCACTTTTTTGTTTTTAGGCATATTTAATATTTGGGTGACTTTTAACTAGAAAAGAAAAATGAACAATTTGCCGTCATGCAACTGTATTTTTGCCGTATATTGTTTATTTTCAGTTGATTAATGCTGTAGATGATTCATAATTTATGACAATATTCGGTTTTAGAAAAAACGATGGTTTCATCGAAATAGATTTCTGCTAAATGGCTCTGATGGGTATTTTACACTTGGTAATTGTTTTTTCACTCGCTTTCCGATGTAGTTACTATTTAGAAGTACTGGCGTCCGAGCCTATTACAAAATTACATAAAATAGTGACTTTTAGGTTGATTTGAGCGTTTTGCAATTTGCATAAAATCACCCCCCTCTCGTGTTTTCGAAGATTGATAATTGTATTATTCCAATATTTTCTTTTGTGGCTTTTCTGACAATTTTTGGATTCTTAATAAATGCTATAAGGTTTACATAACTGTAAAGGTTTTTTGCTGCCAATTTTACCATGGTGCTTAAATCCTCACCTTCCTTTATCATTTTATGAATTACAGTGAATAGTAAATTTAATATCATCGCAATCCAAAGTTGTGTTTTTATTCCTTCTTGGCTATCAGCTAAAAAATAGGTCAACTCAAAG
>Ga0164293_10002022_pt1 | contig 17162 bp, 18 predicted proteins | sample GEODES118metaG_FD_111487 | JGI IMG/M metagenome (GOLD analysis project Ga0164293, IMG submission 111487) | Eutrophic lake water microbial communities from Lake Mendota, Wisconsin, USA - GEODES118 metaG | ecosystem: Environmental > Aquatic > Freshwater > Lake | place: USA: Lake Mendota...
AGTGCGTCGATGCGCTGCTGCTCGATGCCTGGGTCAGCGGCCAGCTGGGGGGAACGGGTGTGGCCATCCCGCTGGAGCTGCTGCAGAGCTTTCACCCACTCCTGCCCTGGTGGCTGGCCGGCGGCATTCAGGCGGACTCCGCCGCTGCCGCCCTGGCCGTGCTGAATCCGAGCGGGCTCGACGCGTCGAGCGGGGTCGAACACAGCCCAGGCGACAAAGATCCGGCTCGGGTGGCCGAGCTGCTGGCCGTGATCAAGGCGACGCGGCAGGATCGCTGCAATGCCACCCCGCCACCACCACCATGGGCCTGATTCCAGAGCAAGCAACACGCCGGTTTGCCCCTCTGCTGATGAACCGGCTGCTGCTGGCCCCGCTGCTGCTAGCCCTGCCCCTGCCCCTGCAGGCCCAGGACATGCTTGATGGCTGCCAACTGGTCGACGGCACGCTGCAGTGCGTGCCTGGGGTGACCGCAGACCCCCAGCAACAGATCAGGGATCTGAACCAGCAGATCAGCACCGATCAGAAGCTGGAAACGGCGGTCGAGCAACAGATCAGCGGCCTGCAGCAACTGGTGCTGCAGGGTCAGGCCGCCGAGGGCAACTTGCTGCAGGCCACCCTGTCGGCCGATGCGCTGGCGGGTCTGCCGCCGAGCGCCTTTCACTGGTATCGCTTGCCGGCCGGCACCAGCCGCTGGCTGGTGATTCAAGGGGCCAATGGACCGAGCTACGTGCTGAGCCAACAGGACGTCAACGCCCGCGTGATGGTGGTGGTGGCCGTTCCCAGTGCCAGCGGCAGCCAGCGGCAGGCTTCGCCGCCGGTGGGACCGGTGCGTTGAGGTCAGACCAGCAGCATGGATTCCTGCTGCTTGACCAGCTCGAAGAATTCGGCCTTGAGGCTGGGATCGTGACGGAAATCGCCGCGCACGACCGAATTGACCATCGAGGTCTGGGGCTCTTTGACCCCGCGCCATTTCATGCAGTAATGCTGGGCTTTGACCAGAATCGCCAGACCCTGGGGCTCGCAGAGACGCTCGATCTCATCGGCCAGAATCATCACCGCTTCCTCCTGGATGTGAGGCCGGGAAAACACCCAGTCCGCGACCCGGGAAAACTTGGACAGGCCAATCACCCTTTCGCCGGGTTTGATGCCGATCCAACAGTTGCCAAGGATGGGCACCAGGTGGTGTGAACAGGCTGAGCGAACCGAAATGGGGCCTACGGTATAGATCTCATCAAGCTTCTTGACGTTGGGGAAGCTCGCAATTTTGGGCTGGCTGTGATAGCGGCCCTTGAACACCTCATGCAGGTACATGCGAGCGACGCGCTCGGCGGTCTCCTCGGTGTTGTGGTCGTTGTCGATGTCGATGACCAGGCTGCGCAGCAATTCGCGCACCTTGCCGGCCACCTCGATCTCAAGCTGGTCGAGCTCTCCCTCTTGGAGGTACTCAGAAATGTTGTCGTTCGCGAAAAAAGAGGCTTCAGCCTGCTCAAGACGCTGACGAAGCCGCACACTGATAGGGGCAGGTGCAGCGTCTGGGGCACCAGGGCGCAGCGTGGAAGAGGGCAGACCGGTGGGCAACGTTGATGTCATGGAATCTCAGAGCACGCCGGCTGCGGGCATCAGGGTGAGGTCGTCCACCTGCTGGGCCGGTGGTTGCTGAGCCAGATAGAGCACAGCTTCGGCGACCCGGTGGGGATCAAGCATGGCACGGCGATCGAACGAACTGTCGACCGATTCGCTGTCCCAAAGTGGCGTATTCACCGCACCAAGGGTGAGGGTGCTGACCCCGATCCCATGGGCGCGCTCCTCTTCGGCCAGGCAGCGGCTCAGGCTGGCCAGGGCCGCCTTGCTGACGCAGTAGGCGCCCCAATCGGGGAAGGCGTTGCGAGCAGCGTGGCTGCTGATGTTGATGATGCGACCACCACCGGCCTGGCGCAGCATCGGCAGCACCACCTGGCACACCTGCAGGACACTGGTGAGATTGAGCTGCAACAGCCATTGCCAGCGCTCTAGCGGCATTGTGGCCAGGCTGCCGGTGTAGGCCACGCCCGCATTGTTGATGACCACGGTCGGCGGATTGCCGCCGCCGCACAGGGCCGTGAGCGGGGCGGCAATGGTCTCGGGTCGGGCCAGATCGATCGCGGCAACCTCAACACGCCCGCCCCACTGGCGCAGCGCGTCGGCCAGCTGCTCGAGGGCATCCAGCGAACGGGCCACCAGCAGCAGGTCGTGGCCGTTTTTGGCCAGCAACTCAGCACTGGCGGCACCGATGCCACGGGAGGCACCGGTGATCAACGCTGTTGGTCTCAAGCTGCGGACTCCTGCACCTGGCCAGCCTCGAGGATGCGGCCCATGCGGCGGAACTTGTCGTAGCGCTGCTGCTGGAGCGCTTCAGGGCTGAGGGCCTGCAGTGTGGCCAGTTCTTCGAGCAAGGCAGCCTTGAGCGTCTGGGCCGCTTGCAGGGGGGCCCAGTGGTTGCCGCCGCAGGGCTCCTGCAGGACGCGGTCCACCAGACCGAGTTGCAGCAGGTCGGCACCGGTGATGCGCAGGGCCTGAGCCGCTTCGGGCGCCTTGCCTGCGTCACGCCAGAGAATCGAGGCGCAGGCCTCGGGGCTGGCGACTGTGTAGACGCTGTGTTCAAACATCAGCAGACGGTCGGCCACCCCAATGCCCAGGGCGCCGCCCGAGCCACCCTCACCGATCACGGTGGCCAGAATCGGAACCCGCAGGCGGAACATCTCACGCAGGTTGACGGCGATCGCCTCGCCCTGGCCCTGTTCCTCGGCCAGCACACCGGCGTAGGCCCCCGGGGTGTCGATGAAACTGAGGATCGGCAGGCCAAAGCGATCGGCATGGTCCATCAGCCGCATCGCCTTGCGATAGCCCCCCGGCGAGGCCATGCCGAAATTGCGGGCCACATTTTCTTTGGTGTCACGCCCCTTCTGGTGGCCCAGCAGCACGACACCCTGATCGCCGATGCGGCCCACCCCCCCCACCAGGGCCCGATCATCACTGCCGCGGCGGTCGCCATGCAGTTCAAAGAACTGATCGGTGATCACCTGGATGTAATCCAGGGTGCTGGGGCGCTGGGGGTGGCGAGCCACCTGAATCTTCTGGGCCGGTGTCAGGGCCGCGAAGATCTCACTGCGGCGGCGGGTGGCCAGGGTTTCGAGCTGCAGCAACTGCTGGCTGACATCGACCTCAGAATCCCGGGCCAGCTGGCGAATCTGCTCGATTTGCTCCTCGAGCTCCACCAAGGGCTTTTCAAACTCGAGCAGGGCGCGTCGGGCCATCGGGAACTTGCGCAGGTCGGACAAAGGTGAAGCGTTGGCTCAGGCTGTCGCCAGGGCAGGGGCCGGGGACTGCTGGTCCTCCAGAGCCAATGCCCGGAAGCCATGGCGCAGGGAAGCGGCACCGATCCAGTCCATCGCCTCAAGCGTGATGTTGTTGCGCCCCCAACTGAAATTGGTGTGACGCTGCTCGAAATCGAGCAGCATCGCTTCAGCGAAGCAGGCAAACATCTGGCGCTGAGGTTTGGCCATCTCAGCCACTTCCATCATCTGCCAGCCGATGTCCTGCCAGAACTCGACGATGCCGCCCTTGAGCACATGCACGCCCTCGGCAGCGGCCTTGCTATCCAGATTTTTGGGGTAACCCCCATCAATCATCAGGCAAGGTCTGGGCAACGCATCGAGATCGATCTGCAGGCTTTCGGGCAGGCTGGCCACCCAGACGACAACCTGGGCTTCCGCCAGAGCTGCATCAATGGACAGAATCCGCCCTTCCCCAAGGCTGGCCTGCAGATCGATCAACGGCTGGGGACGGCGGGCCACCAACAGCAGCTCTCCTACCCCCTGACGCTGCAACCAGCGGCAGACGGCGCTGCCGATGTCGCCGCTGGCACCGACCACGGCCACCTTGGCCCTGGCCAGATCGATGCCCAGGCGAGGGGCATTGGTGACCACCTGTTGACAGATCACCCAGGCGGTGTGGGTGTTGCCCGTGGTGAACCGTTGCCAGTCCAGGGACACGGCGCTGATCCGCTCCTCCTTGAGCAGGTTCATGTCCTCGAAAATGATCGAGGTGAACCCGCCCAGGGCGGTGATGTTGATGCCCGTCTTTTGGGCCAGCTCCATCGCCTTGAGAACCTTGCGCTTGGCCGTCTTGAACCGGCGCAGCATCTCGGGAACGAACACCGAATCGATGTACGCCCCATCAATCGTTGTGCCCGTGGCACTGGTGACGCTGACCCGTTCCAGCAACTGGGGCGGTGCAGCACACCACATGTCGAGGTCACCCTCGGCGTAGTCGTCATAACCGAGGTTGCGGGCGTTGGCCCTGGCCTCGGCAAAGCTGGTGGAGTGGCCGATCAGACCAAACATGAATCAGGCGAATGCGGGGCAGGGGCCCGCGGTGAAGTGCATCCTGACACGTTCGCCTGTAGCGACGAACACCGGTTGATCAGCCCACCAGTGCAGCCGCGGCAAACTTGGCGATCTCCCTGTTGCTGAAGCCGATCTCGAGCAGAGCGTCCTGGTATGAGCCCAGGAAGTCGGCCATCAGATCCTCCTTGTCCATCTGCAGCACCGCCGCGTCGGCAGCCACCTGTTCGAGCATGGTGCGCACCAATGGCAGGTTGTCGCGGTTGGCCTGCTCGAACTCGTCGCGGATCGTCTCCAGGTTGGCCTTGAGCCACTCCTGCCCGTAGTTCAGATGGGTGTATTCGTCCTTGACCACCCCCTCGGTGATCTTGCGGGCGAACGGATCGGCTACCGGAATGTAGATGTGATAAGCCGAAATGGCGAAAGCCTCGATCAGGATCGCCTGAATCAACAGGCAGGTGACCACCTTGCCCTCAGCCAGGGCGGCCTGAAAGTTGTTGCGCAGGGGTGCAAAGAAATCCCTGGCAAAGGGCATGTCGGCGGTCACACCCAGGTTGGCGGCACAGGCGGTGAAACCCTTCATGTGCTTCAGCTCCATGCGGGCCAGCCGGGCCAGCTCGTCGGCCTGATCGGGAATCAGGCTGCCGATGGAGATGTAGTTGTCGTGGGCCTCCTGCTCGCCTTCGATCACGATGGCGTTGATCCGGCTGTAGGCGTCCTTGTAGGTCTCGCTCGCAAAGTCGGGCAGAGCAGGATCCTGCGAAGAAGCTGCCACCGGGGAGGCAAGGGTCGCCATGGCTACCGCGCTGGGTGGGGAGGAATCCGACGACTGTAACGACCTTCAGCGGGGCTGGGGCCAGTCGCCGGCCAACAGGGTCGTCAACAACCCACACCAACCGTCGACCAACCGCTGGGCGAGCTGCTGCCCCAGGTCCGCTGTGGACCCCCCGGGATCACCAATCACGCCGGTATCGCTCAGATCGCTGGTCAACCAGGCCGTGGGCGCAGCACCCTCCAGACTCCACCCCGGTGGCGGCGGCGGTCCGCAGTGGCCGTCGGCGGCTGGCAGCTCACCCACCAGCTCCGGTGCCAGATGCAGCATCAGGCTGGTTTCGGCCAGACCGGCATGCAGGCCGGTGCTGCGCTCGGGCTCGGGAATCAGGTCGGCGAGTCCCGGCGGGCCGCTCCAGATGAAGCAGGGCAACACGGCCATCTGGGGCGCCCGCACCCGGAGTTGGCGGGCTGCTGTCTGCAGCAGGGCGATCTGCCCACCGTGAGCGTTGAACAGCACCAACCGCGCGAAGCCCGCTGCAGCCAGCTGAGATCCCACGGCCACCACCTGGGCGATCAGCAGCTCTGCCGGCAGCGACAGGGTGCCGGCAAAGCCCTGGTGTTCTGGCGAAAAGCCCAGGCTCTGCAACGGCAGCCTCCAGATCGGCAGCCCCGGTGGCAGACGATCGAGCACCCGATCGAGCAGGCGATCGGCAAACAAGGCATCGGTGCCCAGCGGCAGGTGCGGGCCGTGCTGCTCCACCGCCCCCCAGGGCCAGATCACCGTGCTGCCTGATCGCTGCGCGGCGGCGGCCACGGCGATCGTGCTGAGCTCGGTGAGGCTGCGGCCCATGGATTTGGAATCGATCACTACAGTGTCGGACTGCAAGCGCGTTCTGTGGCGATGGCCGGATCCGGCAACTCAGCATCGGCCTCTTCACCCAACCCAGCTCCGTCGTCTCGGCCCGTGCCCCCCAGGGAGCCCCGCCGCCCCAGCGATCCGCCGCAGCGGCGCCCACCCCAGGTGTTGATGCTGAAGAAGGATGGAGGCAGCACCTCGGCAGAGGCCGAGCCCCCTGAAGCGTTGCCCCCCGCCCCTGCAGCGGCTGTGACGGCACCGGCGGCTGAGGCCCCCACCCCGCCAACCCGCAGCGAGGAGGACCTGTTTGACATGAGTGCCATGGCCGGCCTGACCATGGCCGACCTGCTGGGCCCTGCCGACCAGCGTCCACGCCGCCAGAGCGGCAGCCGCGAACCCCAGCCTCAACGCGCCAGTGCCGGGTCGCCGGCAGCCCAGGTGGTGCACCGCAGCGTCGACGACTTCGACTTTGATGAGGAGGCTTTTCTGGCCGCCCTCGACGAAAACGAACCGGTGGGGACCACCGGCGAAGTGGTTCGCGGAACCGTCATCGGCGTTGAAAGCGACGGTGTCTACGTCGACATCGGCGGCAAGGCCCCGGGCTTCATGCCCAAAAGCGAAGCGGGGCTTGGTGTCATTACCAATCTCAAGGAGCGGTTCCCCAAGGGACTGCCCGTCGAGGTGCTGGTCACCCGCGAGCAGAACGCCGACGGCATGGTGACCATCAGCGCCCGCGCCCTGGCGCTGCGACAGAGCTGGGAGAAGGTGCGCCAGCTCGAGAAGGACGGCAAGGTGGTGCAGGTCAAGGTCAACGGCTTCAACCGCGGCGGTGTCACCTGTGATCTCGAGGGGTTGCGGGCGTTCATTCCCCGCTCCCAGCTGCAGGAGGGCGAACAGCACGAGGCCCTGGTGGGCAAAACCCTCGGAGTCGCCTTCCTTGAGGTCAACTCCGAAACCCGCAAGCTGGTGCTCTCCGAAAAGAAAGCGGCCACGGCGGCAAGGTTCGCCGAACTCGCCGTCGGCCAACTTGTCGAGGGCGTGGTCGCTTCGATCAAGCCCTACGGCTACTTCATCGATCTTGGTGGGATCAGCGGTCTGTTGCACCAAAGCTGTGTCAGCGGCGGCCAGCTGCGTGATCTGCGCGAGGTGTTCAACAGCGGCGACAGGGTTCGGGCCCTGATCACCGAGCTTGATCCAGGGCGTGGCCGCATCGCCTTGAACACCGCCCTGCTGGAGGGTCAGCCAGGCGAAATCCTGATCGCCAGGGACCAGCTGTTCGCCGAGGCCGAAGAGCGGGCCAACCGGGCTCGTTCACTGCTGCGTCAGCAGGAACAGGCCGCCGGATGAGCGACTGGGAGCTCGACTACTACTCCAGACCGATCCTGGACGCCGACGGCAAGAAACGTTGGGAGCTGCTCCTTTGCAGCACCCCTGGCCCCGGAGAAACGGAACCGCCGTTTCGCTGGAGCCGCAGCTGTCCTGCCAGCAGCGTCAACTCGATCTGGCTGCGCGAAACCCTGGACCAGGCGATCGCAGCTGCCGAACAGCAGGGACAACCCAGGCCCAGGCGACTGCGCTGCTGGCGTGGCTCGATGCGCACGATGGTTCAACGGGCTGCCGAGGGGCTGGCGATCGACCTGATCCCCAGCCGACGGTGCTATGCCCTGGCCAGCTGGTTGCAGCAACGCGAGCGAGAGGTGTACCCCCAGGAAGAGGGTTACCTGTCAGGCCCGCTGGCGCCGCCACCCGCGCCGATTCGCCCGGTGGCCCGGCCACTGCCTGAAACCGCCAGGGGCGAGAGCTGGGCCTGGGCCCGACTGGGCGCCGGCGAACTGCAGCAGGCCGACCAGTGGGAGGCTGATTTTTCCGGATTGATTCCCCTCCCCCCCGGCCTGAACAGTGACAGCCCAGTGCCGGGCATCCTGTTGTTTGGTGGCGATCGGGCCCTGGCGATCGCCGCCTGGGTGGCAGGCCTCGAACCGGTTCGGCTCGAGGTCAGCGGATGTCAGTTGATCTTGGAAGCTGGCCTCGAAGACCGCTGGCTGCTCAGCGATCTGGGCGATGAGGATGCGACCCGAACGGCCGCCGAGTTGAGCGCCTGCCGGCAAGATTCGGCTGGGCTTCAGTTTCTGGCTGTGCAGGCCAGTCCTGGCGAGCAACGCTTCACAGGGTTCTGGATGCTGCGGGATCTGCCCGACAGCTGAGGCGACCCCATGGCTGAAGCGGTGGATGCCCCGTTTGACCGGCCCGATGCCGGGTTCAACGCCATCCCGGGTTGGAGCTGGGTGGGCTGTTACGGCGGCTATTACCTGCAGTCCGATCTGCTGCAGGCGTTTGAACATGGCTTCTTCACCCGCCAGTGGCAGGGCCGTGATCCGGATGTGCTGGCCGGCTACCTGAGCGCGGGGGTCAGTGTGCACCGGCCGCGCCAGGTGCACAGCGCCCGGGTGCTGGCTGCAGGCGAAGCCCAGGCCGAACCCTGGCCGGACGCTGATGGTCTGGTCAGCGACCGTGGCGGTCAGAGCCTCTGGGTCTGCGGCGCTGACTGCACACCGGTGCTGATCGCCGATCCCGCCAGTGGCCAGGTGGCGGCCTGCCATGCCGGCTGGAGGGGCGTGGCCGGGCGGATTCTGGAGGTGGCGATCGCCCGACTTGAGAGCCAAGGCTGCAGCCGCGAGCAGCTGTTGGTAGCCCTGGGACCGGCCATTTCAGCAGCTGCCTACCAGGTGGATGAACCCGTTGTCAGCGCCATCGCAGGCGCGCTGCAACGGGTACCCGGCCCAGAGACCACAGCAGCTCTGACGGCGGCCAGGGTGCTGCTCGAGGATCCGGTGGCTGGGCATTGGCGCCTTGATCTGCGCCGGGCCACGGCCTTGCAATTGCAGCAGCTGGGGATCGGCGACGAGCGCATTGCGATCTGTCCGTTGTGCACGGCCAGCGAACCGTTGTTGTTTCATTCCTGGCGCCGCGATCAGGTCAAGGCTGTGCAATGGAGCGGCATTGTTTCTCAGGCCTGAGGTTGCACGCGAACCCCAGCCCTTGCACGCCGGCGATGCAGGCTGGATAATGCGTTTGTTGCATAAATCAGCCTCATGCTCACCGGAGTCGACCTGCTTGCCAAGGTCAAGGAACTCGGAGATGCCAGCAAATCTGACCTGGTGCGGGCTTGCGGCTATGTGTCGCAAAAAAAAGACGGCAGCGAGCGTCTCAACTTCACCGCCTTCTACGAAGCCCTGCTCAACGCCAAAGGGCTCGAACTGGGCAACGGCCCCAAGGGTCGCAAGGGTGGACGCAAGCTCAGCTACAGCACCAAGATTCAATTCAATGGCAACCTGATGGTCGGCCGGGCCTACACGGACATGCTGGACCTCAAACCCGGCGATGAATTCGAGATCAAGCTGGGCCGCAAAATGATTCGCCTGGTGCCCTTGGGCGCCGAAGACGAGGACGAGTGATCAGCGTTTCTTTGCGGTCAGTGCCGCAGCGAGCGCTTCGGCGACCTTGATCCCATCAATGGCCGCCGAAAGAATCCCCCCGGCATACCCAGCCCCTTCACCGGCCGGGTACAGCCCAGGGGTGTTCAGGCTCTGCAGGCTGCCGGCTTCGCGGCAGATGCGGACCGGGGATGAGGTGCGGGTCTCAACCCCGGTCAACCTGGCAGCGCCAGCGACATACCCCGGGAGAACCCGTTCAAAGCGAGGAATTGCCTCGCGCAGGGCCTCGGTGACAAAGCCTGGCAGGCAATCGGCCAGATCGGCCTCGACCACACCGGGTTGATACGACGGCTGTACCACCGGCCCCTGGCTTGTCGCCCCCAGAAACCCCTGCAGCGACTGACTGGGGGCGGCATGGGTGCCACCGGCCAGGGCAAAGGCCCGTCGCTCCCAGTGCCGCTGAAACGCCACACCCGCCAGTGGATCTCCGGCAAAGGCCCCATAGGGCTCCAGATCCTCGAGCGTGATGTTGACCACCAGGGCACTGTTGGCGTTGCGCTCCCGGCGGCTGTGCTGGCTCATGCCGTTGGTGACCACAAGCCCGGGCTCGGACGTGGCACCGACCACCAGCCCGCCTGGACACATGCAGAAACTCCAAACTGAACGACCGACCAGCTCCTCGGACTGGCAATGGTGCACCAGCTTGTACTCAGCCGCGCCCAGGCGGGGATGGCCCGCCGCAGGCCCCCAGCGGGCCTGATCGATCAGGGCCTGAGGATGCTCGATGCGCAGTCCCATCGCCAGCGGCTTGGCCTGCAAGGCGACCCCCTGCTGCTGCAGCAGGGCAAACACATCGCGGGCGCTGTGGCCTGGTGCCAGCACGACCTGGCTGGCTGCGATCTGCTGACCGCTGGCCAGCTGCACCCCCTCGATCTGGCGGGTGGCAGGGTCGAGCAGCAACCGATCCACCCGGCTCTGAAACCGCACGCTGCCGCCCAGGGCCTCGATCGCGCTGCGAAGCCCCCGCACCACCGTCGCCAGTTTGAAGGTGCCGATGTGGGGGTGATGGAGGGTGAGGATCTCGGGATTGGCCCCAGCCGCCACCAGCTCTTCGAGCACCTTGCGCTGATAGGCAGGGGGTTCACTCACCTGGCTGTAAAGCTTGCCATCTGAAAATGTGCCCGCACCGCCCTCGCCAAACTGGGCATTCGATTCGGGATCGAGCGGCCGTTGGCCCCGCCAGAACCCGAAGGTATCGGCTGTCCGGGTCCTGACATCGCGACCCCGCTCCAGCAGCAGCGGGCGCAGGCCCATCTGAGCCAGCACCAGCGCCGCAAAGTAACCGCAGGGACCGGCACCCACCACCACAGGGCGGGGCAGCGCCTGGTCCGACGGCAGCTGCAGCGGCAGGCGGTAGCGGGTGTCGGGCGTCGGCTGCAGATGGGGGTCGGCCGCTGCGCGCTCCCCCAGGCGCCGCAGCAGCGCCGCCGGCAGATCGAGCTCCAGATCGAGGCTGTAGACCAACCGGATGCCATCCCGCCGGCGGGCATCAACGCTGCGTTTGACCAGCGTCCATCGTCGCAGCTGTTCGGGGCGCAGGCGCAGGCGACGGCAAACAGCAAGCGTCAGATCGGCGTCACTGTGGTCGAGCGGCAGTTTGAGTTGATGCAATCGCCAGGTGCCGCCACCCGTCTGCACCTGCGGCACAGGCTCACCAACGTGCTGAGGATTCATTGCATCAGCCCCCGAGTGCACTCCTTCGGTGCCAGGGTTCTGGCACCTGGAGCTGCACCATGTCGATCACCCATTGTCCGTTGTGCGTCGGCCTGGCCGTGATCAGTGCCTGGCGGTTCATGGGTCATGCCGTATTGCTGTGGAGCCTGAGCGATCCGCGTCCAGCCGCTGCTCTGCCGCTGCGACCCGCAACCGCCCACGCATGAGCGCATCGGGATTGAAGCTGATCGCATCGATGCCCTCGGCCAGCAACAGGTCCACAAAGCCTGGATCATCGCTGGGGGCCTGACCGCAGAGACTGATCGGCCTGTGGCAGCGATGGGCGGCCCGGATTGCCTGACGGATCAGCTCCAGCACCGCCGGGTTGCTCTCGTCAAACAGCCCAGCCACCCGGGCCGAGTCGCGATCGACCCCCAGGGTGAGCTGGGTCAGGTCGTTGGAGCCGATGGAAAAGCCATCGAACCGCTGGCCATAGGCCTCGAGCTGAAGCACGTTGGCCGGAAGTTCGCACATCATCGTCACCTGCAGATCCTGCTGCCCCCTGACCAGACCGGCGGCGGCCATGGCCGCCAGCACCCGGTCGGCCTCGGCGGGGGTGCGGCAGAACGGCACCATCGCCATGGCGTTGACCAGGCCCAGCTCGCGCCGAACCCGCAGCAGGGCGGCGCACTCGAGCGCAAAGGCCGCGGCGAACGCCGGATCGGCATAGCGGGAGGCACCGCGCCAGCCGAGCATCGGGTTCTCTTCGATGGGCTCAAAGTCCAGCCCGCCCAGCAGACCGGCATATTCGTTGCTCTTGAAATCGGAGAAACGCAGCTGCACCGGCCGGGGGTAGAACGCCGCTGCCATGCGCGCCATGCCCTCGCTCAGCCGCGCCACGTAATACGACGGCCCATCGGCGTGGCCGGCGATGCGTGTGGCGATCGCATGGCGCGCAACCTCGCTGGTCACCCGTTGCGGCTGCAACAGGGCCAGCGGATGGATGCCGATCTGGCTGGCAATGATGAATTCGAGCCGGGCCAGGCCCACGCCGTCGCAGGGCAGCTGGGCATGCACAAACGCCTGGTCGGGATTGGCCAGGTTGAGCAGCAGGCGGGTGCGCGTCGGCGGCAGGGCGCCCAGCTCCTGCTCGTCGACGCTGTACGGGAGCAGGCCGGGATAGACATGGCCCTCATCGCCTTCACAGCAGCTGGCGGTGATCGGCTGCCCATCGGCGATGCGACGGCTGCCGTCGCCGGTGCCGACGATCGCGGTGATCCCGAGTTCGCGGGCGATGATCGCGGCATGGCAGGTGCGGCCCCCCTGGTCGGTGATCACGCCGCCGGCCCGCCTGAGGATCGGCTCCCAGTCGGGATCGGTGCGGCGGCTCACCAGCAGATCCCCATCAACAAAGCTGTGGATCTCGCTGGGGTCGGCCAGCACCCGGGCCGGTCCGCTGCTGACCCCACTGCCGACGGCCCTGCCACTGACCAGTGGCTTGGCGCGATGGGGGGCCAGGCTCCACTGACGCAACAGGTGGGGACGCCGGCGGGACTGCACGGTTTCTGGCCTGGCCTGCAGGATGAACAGCTCTCCGCTGACACCGTCGCGGGCCCACTCGATGTCCATCGGCGTCGGAGTGCCGCGGCGCAGGCTCGTGTGCTGCTCGATCAACACGGCCCAACGAGCCAGCTGCAACGCGTCCTCATCACTGATGGCACACCGTTGCTGCAGGGCTTCGGGCACCGGTTCGAGCCGCAGTCCACCGCGCGGATCGGCCACCAACCGCTGCGCCTTACTGCCCAGGCGCCGGCTGAGGATTGCCCGGAACCCCTGGGCCAGGGTGGGTTTGAACAACAACAATTCATCAGGGTTCACGGCCCCCTGCACCAGCGACTCACCAAAGCCATAGACAGCGTTGAGCAGCACCAGATCGGTGCAACCGGTCTCGGTGTCGATCGTGAACATCACCCCGGCTGCGCCCTGACCGGCCCGCACCAGGCGCTGCACACCCACCGACAGGGCCACAGCCAAATGGTCGTAGCCCAGCTGCTGCCTGTACACGATGGCCCGATCGGTAAACAGCGACGCCACACAGCGGCGGCAGGCCGCCAGTAGCGCCTCGGGCCCCTCGATGTTGAGCAGGCTCTCCTGCTGACCGGCAAAACTGGCCTCGGGCAGATCCTCGGCCGTGGCACTGGAGCGCACCGCCACGGGACCGGCACCCATGCCGCTGTAGGCCGCCAGGATGGCCTGTTCCAGTTGGGGCGGCCAGGGCGCCTGCTCCAGCAGCTGGCGTGCTGCAGCGCCGGCAGCCTGCAACGCCACCAGATCGTCACTGGCAAGGTCCTGCAACAGGGTGGCCAGCTGCTCACGCAGGCTGCCGCCCCCCGTGGGGGCGGGTTGCTCGAGAATCTGCCGGTAGGCGGCGGCGGTGGTGGCAAAACCATCAGGAACCCGCACCCCTGCCGCCGTCAACTGGCTGAGCATTTCTCCCAGGGCAGCGTTCTTACCGCCGACCTGGGCCACATGATCGAGACCGACGGTCTGCAGGGGAACCACCAGACAGTCCATGGCATGCCTTGCATCCGTGCACCGTTCACTGTGACCAGTTCCGCCGGCGCTGCCGGGGGGCTGGTGCACAGCAGCAACGCTGCTTAGGCTGCTCGGGCTGCAGACATGTCCGTTGAGTTTTCGTCGCCCTGCCGGTCTCCGGCGTTCCCTGCGCTGGTGCCTGTCGCTGGCCGTCGCACCACTGCTGGCCAGCGCGCCCATGCTGACCATGGCGCCGGCGCTGGCGATCCCTGAGGCCGAAGCGATCAAAAAGCTAGCGGTGATCCCCGTCTTCGTGCTGACCAACCCGCAGGGGGTGCCCCTGCCGATCCCGCGCGACAAGACCCTGATCCTGCCGCTGTACCTGGACCGCAAGCAGGCGGATACCGAATTGGCCAACTTCACCAAGGCCAATCCCCAGGTCAAGGCCCAGGTGCTGGCGATCCCCCTGAACGTGGCCAACGAGAAGGTCGATGAGCTGAACAAGCAGCTCAAGGACGGGCGCACCCTGGTGGCACCGGTCATCTCACGCGATGAGGATCGTCAGCAGGCGATCGCGATCCTCAAGAAGCAGGGACTGACCGACAAGCAGATCCAGGAGGGGCTCAGCACACCGGTGTTCTTCACCAAACCCTTTCTGACGATCAACACGCCCCAGGGCCAGCGCGGGCTTTTCTTTTTCCGCTACGACGACCTGCAGAAAGCCCTGTCCGGGACGCCCGATGCCGGCAAGCTTGAGATCCAGGCCGCCGATCTGACCGCAGCCCTGCGCGAGATCATCAAGGCCAAGGACGACGTCTTCGTGTTCTTCCCTACCCCCGACTACTTCGCCCTGGTTCAGCAACAGCAACAACAGCAGCAAAAGGCGGCACCGACCACCCCACCCGCCGCCAAGCCCTAGTCAGGATCAGGGGCCTTACCGGCCCCCGCATCGGGCAGCAGTTGGGCCAGCAGCCCCGCCCCCATCAACAGGCCACCCAGGGCCAGGGCCAGGGTGCGGTTGGCCGCCGCCGGTCCATCGGCCCAGACACCGGCGGCCATGAAGGCCCCACCCAGCAGCAGGGACGGCACCAGCACAATGCCGCGGGCCGTTCGGTTCAGGCTCATGCGCCGCACTCCGCAGTCGGTTGGCCGAAACCAGCGGCCACCAGGTCGCTGGCCAGATCGGTGCCCTGGTCCAGGCGCTGCACCCGAGCCATCAGCACACCTCCCTCAACACCCATGGGCCTCAGGTTGACGCGGGTGTGACGGGGCAGGTTGCTGCGCAACCAGCTGGTGGCGGCGGCCCCATCGTCATTGGCCGACAGGCCGTAACAGGCCAGTTCGACGCCGTAACTGCGGTTCTGATCACCGATCTGCAGCAGGGTGGCGCTGCGGACCTGGAGCACTTCGGCCGCAGCGGCACTGCCCACGGCCAGCATCAGGGTCATCGCCAGGGCCAACACGGTGGCCAGCAGCGGCCTCAAAGCTTGGCGCCGCAACTGGGGCAGAACAGGTGGGCGCTGAGGGTGGTGGCACCGCAGCTGCTGCACTGCCGGCTGGTATCGATCGCCAATTCAGGATGGCTGGGAAGACCCACCATCTGGGCGTTGCTGGCACCCGGGGGGACCATCGGGTAACAGTTTTCGTTGCGGCGCACCTGCACGTCGACAAACACCGGACCGTCATGGGCCAGGGCAGCGGCGAGCTGGGGAATCAGCTCGGCGCGCTCGCTGATGCGGATTCCGCGCACGCCGAACGCTTCGGCCAGGGCCACGAAATCGGGCATGCCACCCGTCATCTCGGAGGCGGAGTAGCGCTCTTCGTAAAAGCTCTCCTGCCACTGGCGCACCATGCCCTGCCAGCCGTTGTTGAGCACGACCACCTTGACTGGCAGGTGGTACTGGCTGAGGGTGCCCAACTCCTGGATGTTCATCAAGATCGAGGCATCGCCGGCGACACAGATGACCTGTTCATGCGGATGGGCCATCTGCACGCCCAGGGCAGCTGGCATGCCAAAGCCCATGGTGCCCAGGCCGGCACTGCTGATCCAGCGGCGAGGTCCGTTGCGCAGAAACTGGGCGGCCCACATCTGGTGCTGGCCCACATCGGTGGTGAAAAAGGCATTGGCTGCCAGGTCCCGCAGGGCCACCACCACCTCCTGGGGGGCGATCTCACCCTCGGCGGCAGGCACCACCAGCGGGTATTGCTGCTTCCAGGTGCTGATCCGATCGAGCCAGGCCTCGGTGCGGCCCTGGGCGTCTTCACCCGCCGAGGCATGCAGCAGCTGGATCAGTGCAGCGCGCACATCGGCCACGACCGGCACATCGGGCAGACGGGTCTTGCCCATTTCGGCCGCATCGATGTCGATGTGGATCACCTGAGCCCGGGGAGCAAAGCCGTCGAGCCGCCCGGTGACGCGGTCGTCAAACCGGGCACCCACCGCGATCAGCAGATCGCATTCGGTGACAGCAAAGTTGGCATAGGCGGTGCCGTGCATGCCCAACATGCCGACCGCCAGCGGATGGTTCTCGTCAAAGGCGCCCTTGCCCATCAGGGTTGTGGTGACCGGCAACCTGAAGCGCTCGGCCAGTTGTTGCACCTGGTCGTGGGCATCGCTGCTGATCGCGCCACCGCCGACGTACAGCAGGGGGCGGCGGGCCTGACGGATCAGCTGCAGAGCGGCCTCGATCGCCTCGGGCTGGGGTGCCGGGGGCAGGTGAAAGCCAGCAGGGATGACTGAGCCTGGCTCGACGGGCACGTAATCGAACAGCTCGGCGCCCACGTCCTTGGGCACATCGATCAACACCGGACCGGGGCGGCCGTTGGCAGCGATCACAAAGGCTTCGGCCACGATCCGGCCGATGTCCGCCGGATCCCGCACCACCCACGAGTGCTTGACGATCGGCAGGGTGATGCCAAAGATGTCGGTCTCCTGGAAGGCATCGGTGCCGATCGCGGCCCGCGGCACCTGACCGGTGATCACCACCATCGGCACCGAGTCCATCTGGGCGGTGGCAATGCCGGTGACCAGGTTGGTGGCACCTGGGCCCGAGGTACCGAAGCAAACGCCCACCCTGCCGGTGGCCCGGGCATAGGCGTCGGCGGCATGGGCACCACCCTGTTCGTGACGCACCAGGATGTGACGCAGCCAGCCGCGTGATTCGGCCAGGTGAAGTTCGTCGTAGATCGGCAGAATCGCCCCGCCCGGGTAGCCGAAGATCACCTCGACCCCGTGGCGGTGGAGGGCATCCATCAGCGCGTAGCCCCCCTTGACCCGTTGCGATGCCGCGGGGCTCGGTGTGACCGTGGTGCCTGCAGTGGTGGCAGGGGTGAGAGGCGTGAGCGTCACGGCTGCAGCAGCGCAGATCGACTGCCCCCAACCCTAGGGGGCGGCAGGCGTTTTGCCGAGCGAGCTGCGGCCATGGCCCGCAGCACCCGGACCGGATCGAGCCATTGCCCGCCGAAACG
>Ga0164293_10002024_pt1 | contig 17157 bp, 15 predicted proteins | sample GEODES118metaG_FD_111487 | JGI IMG/M metagenome (GOLD analysis project Ga0164293, IMG submission 111487) | Eutrophic lake water microbial communities from Lake Mendota, Wisconsin, USA - GEODES118 metaG | ecosystem: Environmental > Aquatic > Freshwater > Lake | place: USA: Lake Mendota...
GCCCGGCGCGAGAGGGTGGCGATGATGTCGGGGGTCGGCTCGAGGACGAGCGTCAGCCCCGTGCCCTTGCGCGGGATCTTCCCAGGGACGCGGGCGGCCGGCTCGAAGTCACACGGCGCCGCCGCCGCGATCACGCCGTCGACGTTCGGCAACTCGGCCAGGCAGGCTGCCATCATGTCGCGCGTCGAGACCACCGGCACGACCCGCGCCTTCGGGGGATAGGCCACCGTCACCGGGCCGCTCACGATCGTCACCTCGTGACCCGCGGCGAGCGCGGCCCGAGCGATCGCCGCCGCCATCCGCCCGCTCGATCCGTTGGTGAGGTACCGGACGTCGTCGATGTAGGCCCGCGTCGGCCCGGCGGTGAGGAGGAGACGTGTCACGGTGGGATCATGCCCCCCGCGGCCGACCGCCGCCGGCGAGGACGGCGTGGATCGCCGTGACGATCTCGGCCGGTTCGGCCATCCGCCCCGTGCCCGATCGGCGGCAGGAGAGCCAACCGGTCCCCGGGGGGACGACGTGAATCCCGTCGGCGATCACCCGGTCGACGTTCCGCTGCACCGCCGGCTTCTCCCACATCGCGGCGTTCATCGCCGGGGCGAGGATCACAGGGCATTCGACGCCCAGCAGCAGGGTGGTGAGAAGGTCGTCGGCCATTCCCGTCGCGGCCCGGGCGAGGAAGTCGGCGGTTGCCGGTGCCACGACGACGCAGTCGGCCCGCGTGGCGAGTTCGATGTGGGCACCGAGCGGGAACGACGAGGGATCGAAGCTGCGCGTCGCCACGGGGCGGCCGGTAAGGGCCGCGAACGTCGCTCCACCGACGAATCGGCGGGCATTTCGCGACATCACCGCCGTCACCCCTGCGCCCTGCTGCACCAGCAGGCTCGTCAGCGCCGCGGCCTTGTAGGCGGCGATCCCCGCCGTCACGCCCACGACGATCTCACGACCGGCGAGTTTGCCATCGGTCACTGGAACGCCCACCGGAGCATCGTCCCCGCGGGGAATGAACACCGGCAACGGCTCGTCGAACGGACGAGGAGCCGCCCACCGATGGGGAGAAGAGGGTCAGAGGTCGGTCGGGTCGAAGTCGAGCGGGCCGCCGGCTTCAGGTGACTCGCCCGTGATCCGCAGGTTCGACGAGGTGTCGAGGAAGATCTTGTTCTGCTTGATCTCCTCGATGACGATCTGCATCTTGTCGGTGCTGTCGGTGTCGACGAGCGGCCGCCCGCCGGCATTGAGCGCCACGAGGCGCTTCTGGATGAGCGTGGAGAGCTTGAAGCGTCCCCCCACCTTGTTGACGATCTCTTCTTCGCGCAGGTCGTCGATCATGGTCGTGTTCCTTGGGTGATGCCTTGGGTTGGCGGGCGCCGGTGGGCTTGTCTGTGTGGGGCTTGAACGGTCGGGGTGAGGGATGAGGCGGGCAGGGAGGGAGTGCGGCGTCGGGGTCCGTCAGTTCGCCGCTCGGGGCTGACAGGGGGCATGGTTGTCGGCGTTGGCGTCAGATCGCCGTCGGCCACCGTTGGTCGTTTCTGTGCGAAGGAAGGCCGGCCTCCCGGAGGATCTGCTCGATCTGGCCGACCGCCGTATCGACATCGTCATTCACGACCCGATGTCGATAGCGGTGGGCCTGCTTGAGTTCCCGATGGGCCACCTCGAGCCGCCTCGCCATCGCTTCGCGCGACTCCGTGCCGCGGGCCACGAGACGCTGTTCGAGATGGTCCGGCTCGGAGGGCTCGACGAAGATCGTGACTGCGTCGGGGTACCGCTCGAGAATCGACAGTGTACCCTCGACATCGATCTCCAGCACCACCCAATCGCCTTTCACAAGCCGCGGGGCGACTTCGCTTGCCAACGTGCCGTACCAGTGCTGTCGACCGTAGACGCGGCACGATTCGAGGAAATCCCCCGCATCGCGGCGGCGATCGAACTCCGTCTGGGGGATGAAGTGATAGTCGACGCCGTCCCGTTCGCCTGCCCGGGGAGGGCGGGTGGTCGCCGAAATGCTCGGGACGAGCTGCGGCAGGCGGGCCAACAGGCGGCGCAGGATCGTCGTCTTGCCGACCCCAGAAGGGCCCGAAATGACGACGATGTTGCCCGTGCCGGGCGAGTCGGGGCGAACCATCGGTCTGTTGTACATCACGTCGGGGGAGACTGAAAAGGTTACGGCGCCCCAAGCATTTTCCGGGCCTGACGGTGGCGGGCCTGGCCCTGGCCGAAGGGCGTCACTCGAGGTTCTGAACGAGTTCCCGGAGCCGCTCGACGCGGGTTTTGATCTCCACCACGGCGTGGGCAATGGTCACGTCGGACGACTTCGATCCGATCGTGTTGGCCTCGCGAGCGAGTTCCTGGGAGAGGAAATCGAGCGACCGTCCGGGGGAATCCTCGCCGAGAAGCCGGGAGAACTGGTCGAGGTGGCTCTCGAGGCGAACGAGTTCCTCGGCGATGTCGGTGCGGTCGGCGAGGAGCGCGATCTCCCGGGCGAGTTCCCCCTCGCCGAGCTTCAGCCCCTGCTGCTCGATCACCTTCGCGACCCGGTCGCGGAGACGCTGCCGGTGCTCGACGAGCACCGCGGGCACCCGCTCGCGAACCGTCGCCGCAAGTGTCCTGATCTCGGCGCAGGTGGCGAGCATGTCGCGGGCCATCGCGTCCCCCTCGGCACGCCGCATACGCTCCAGTCCGTCGATCGCGCCGACCAGGGCCCGTTGCACGAGCGGCCAGGCGGCATCGATCGTCTCCTGCGACGGAATCGACTCGACGAGGATCCCGGGGAGGGCAAGGAGGCCGTCGATCGTCTTGGGGACGGGGAGGTCGTGGGAGGCGCAGAAGTCCTCGAGTTGGTCGAGGTAGGCGCCGAGTTGCACCGGATCGAGACCCCGCGAGGCCGGAGCCACCGGGCCGGCGAGGTCGAGGGTCACCTGCACCGCCCCGCGGCGGACTCGATCGCGGACGACCCCTTCGACGCGCGACTCGAGGACCGCGAATCCCTCGCGCGACCGGAGGGTGACTTTCAGAAAGCGGTTGTTGACACACCGCACTTCGACCCGGGCCGTGTTGGCCCCTTCGGTGGCGAGCCCCTCGCCGCAGCCGGTCATGCTCAGCGCCACGTGGTCGTCATCCCCTGGTCGCGGTCGGTGCGGAACGGATCACTTCGCCTGCTCGCCCGCGGGAGCCGCGCCAGGGCTGGTCTCGCCGGCGGGTGTGGCCTCGCCGGCGGCCGCCGGTGGCGTCGCTGTGGCGGCGGGGGTGTCGGTGCCGGCCTTCAGCCCGGATCCGGCGGGGGAGTCGGTCTTCGGTGCCTCTCCGCCGGGAGCAGGTGCCGCCCCAGCGGGGCTGCCGGTGTCGATCGGTGCCGATCCGCCGAGCGTGGCGGCGTCGAACTTCGACTCCGGCCGACCCAGGACGTTGAGGGCGAGAATGCAAAGCAGGATCCAGAACGCGGCCACGCCGATCGTGATCTTCGTGAACACGTCGCCGGCCTTGGTGCCGAACGCGCTTTGGCCCCCCGCGCCACCGAAGGCTCCCGCCAGCCCGCCTCCACGCCCCCGCTGGATGAGTACGAGGAGAATCAGGAACAGCGACGAGAGGACGAGGAACAGGCCGAGGAGGAAGCGAACGATCATGGCGGCGGATTCCGGGACGTACGGAAGGGAGGAACGCGGTGAAGAGGGACGATTCCGGGAACGACACCGGAGAGGGGGCAGTCTAGCAGTCTCGGGAAAAAGTCATCCACGACACTTTTCCGCCGGGCCACGGCCGTTGCGTTGGCATGAGCCCGTCCTGCGGGCGACGGTGGATCAGGCGAAGGCCCTGGCGATGGCGAGGAAGTCGTCGGCCTTGAGGCTCGCGCCCCCCACCAGCGCCCCGTCGATGTCGGGGCAAGCGGCAAGTTCGGCGGCGTTGTCGGGCTTGACGCTGCCACCGTACTGGATGCGGATCGTGTCGGCGACGGCCGGCGACGAGAGCCGGGCGAGGAGCGATCGGACGAGCGCGTGGACGTCCTGAGCCTGCTTCGGCGTCGCCACCTTCCCGGTACCGATCGCCCATACCGGCTCGTAGGCGACGACGATCTTTGCCAGGTCGCTCACCGGGATCCCGGCGAGCGAGTCGAGCACCTGCTCGGAGACGACCGCCTCCGTCCGCCCCGACTCCCGCTCCTCGAGCGACTCCCCGACGCACACGATCGGGGTCAGCCCGGCGGCGAGTACGGCCTTGACTTTGGCGTTGACGGTGGCGTCGGTCTCGCCGAACAGCGTTCGCCGCTCGGAGTGGCCGAGGATGCAGTAGCGGCAGCCGATGTCACGGAGCATGCCGGGGGCGACTTCGCCGGTGAACGCGCCGCTCTCCTTGTCGTGCGCATTTTGGCCGCCGAGGGCAATTCCTGAAGGCGTCGCGCCGTCGAGGCCGAGGGCCGTCGCCACGGTCGTGGCGTAGAGGGCCGGCGGGCAGAGGACGAGGTCGACACCGGCCGCTTCGCCGGCCCGCCCGGCGACCGCTTGGGTGAGACTGCGGGCCTTGGCGGCATCGAGGTTCATCTTCCAGTTGCCGGCGACGATGGGCTTCCTGCGGGTGGACATCGATGAACCTCGTGGGGGGATCGCGGGGTGTGGGGAGGTGTTGGTGCGGGGTACTTCGGGGAAGAGCGAACCACAAATCGCCTTTCGAGGCAACTGCGGTCGACGGGGTGTCGCTGCCGGACGGGGCCGGCCAGAGACGGATCAGCCGACGGGGGAGGCGGAGGCGTACGACCCCAGGACCACGACCCGCTTGCAGCGGCTTTCGAGTGCGCGAATCGCCCGCCGGACGCGGAGGTCGTCTCGGTGTCCCTCGAGTTCCACGAAGAACACGTAGCCGCGTTCCTCGCCGGCCAGTGGAAACGACTCGATCCAGGTGAGGTTGAGCTTCTGCTTCTTGGGGATCGCCAGGGCATCGGCGAGGCCGCCGGGGCGGTGTTCGATCTCGAACATCAGCGACGTCTTGTCGTTGCCGGTCCGCGAGGCGTCGGCGTGACCGATGACGGCGAAGCGGGTCGTGTTGCCGGCCACGTCCTCGATGTTCTCGGCGAGGATGTCGAGGCCGTGATGGACGCCCGCCTGACGGCTGGCGATGGCCGCTGCCCGTGGGGTCTTGGCGGCGGTCTCGGCCGCGGCGCTCGTGCTCGTGACCTCCACGAGCCGGGCGTCGGGGAGGTGCCGGGCGAGCCAGTTGCGGCACTGCGAGAGCGCCTGCGGGCGGCTGTAGACCGTGTCGATCGCCGTCCGATCGCAAGCGGCGAGGAGGTTGTGGTGAATCCGCAGGGGAACCTCGGCACAGACCTTCACGGGCAGCCGCGAGAGGTTGTCGAGGGTGTCGGCAATCCGGCCGTCGGTCGAGTTCTCGAGCGGCACGACGCCGTAGTGGGAATGGCCGGCGTTCACCTCCTCGAACGCCGCGGAGATGCTCGCCACCGGGACGAACTCGACCGAACTCCCGAACCGATGGAGGGCGGCGAGATGGCTGTAGGTCCAGGCGGGCCCGAGGTGAGCGACGCGAAGGTGCTGCTCGATCGCCCGCGAGCCGGAGATCAGTTCGCGATAGACCGCCTTGAGGCTCTCGCCGGAGAGCGGTCCGGCGTTGTTTCCGGCGACTCGTTCGAGGACGATCTCCTCGCGGGACGGATCGTAGGTCTGCTGGCCCGTGGCCCGCTTGATGTGGCCGATCTTGCCCGCCACGGTAGCCCGCTCGTTCATCAGGGCCACGAGCAGTTTGTCGATACGGTCGATCTCCGAGCGAAGCGGGGCAAGTCCCGGCTCCTTCCGCGGGGAGGACGGGCTTTCGGCCGCGGCCTGGCCGGTCTCGGGGCGGTCTGTAGAGGGCTTGCGGTGGGGGCCCGACTTGGCCATGGGTCGCCGGACAAAAGAAGGGGGAGCAGCCAAAATGGCAGGCGGACGTCTCGGGTTTCGCGGCCCGTGTCCGAAAGGACCACTGTAATCAGATTGCCAGCCCCGTAAATAACGCGCTCTTTTCGGGGGCATCGGCGGGATCGAACGGGCCGATTCGGCGACAAACCGGGCTGGCACGGTGTTTGCACTAAGGAGCCTGCGTTGGGCCGGGAGCGGCCGCGTTCCGCTCCGGCGCTCGTCCGCTCCCGGCCCACCAGCATTCCTTCCCACCACACTCGCTCACCATCCAATCCACAGAAGGGGATTCCACCACCATGGCCAACACCAAGGGCGAAAAGATCATCGGCATCGACCTCGGCACCACCAACTCCGTCGTGGCGGTGATGGAGGGGAAGGAGCCGAAGGTGATCGCCAACAAGGAAGGCAACCGGCTCACGCCGAGCGTGGTCGCCTTCAACGACAAGGGGGAGACGCTCGTCGGTGACACCGCCCGCCGTCAGGCCGTCACCAACCCGAAGCGGACGATCTACTCGATCAAGCGCTTCATGGGCCGCCGTCACAACGAGGTCGCCGGCGAGGAGAAGATGGTGCCCTACGAGGTCGTCGGCGGCCCCGAGGACTACGTCAAGGTGAAGGCGGGCGACCAGACGAGCACCCCGCCGGAGATCTCGGCGAAAGTCCTCCGATCGCTCAAGGAGTCGGCCGAGAGCTACCTCGGCCACAAGGTCAACAAGGCGGTGATCACGGTCCCTGCCTACTTCAACGACGCCCAGCGACAGGCCACGAAGGATGCCGGGCAGATCGCCGGTCTCGAGGTGATGCGGATCATCAACGAGCCGACGGCGGCGGCACTTGCCTACGGTCTCGACAAGAAGGCCCAGGAGAAGATCGTCGTGTTCGATCTCGGTGGCGGCACGTTCGACGTGTCGGTCCTCGAGGTCGCTGACGGCGTGTTCCGTGTCATCAGCACCAATGGCGACACGCACCTCGGCGGCGACGATTTCGATCAGACCCTCATCAACCACGTCGCCGACCAGTTCAAGAAGGAGCAGGGGATCGATCTCCGCAAGGACACGATGGCCCTGCAGCGTCTTCAGGAGGCGTGCGAAAAGGCGAAGAAGGAGTTGAGCTCGGCCCAGAGCACCGACATCAACCTCCCCTTCATCACCGCCGACGCCACCGGCCCGAAGCATCTCCAGATGTCGATCACGCGGGCGCAGTTCGAGCAGATGTGCGATAGCCTCGTGGAGCGTTGCCGCGGCCCGGTCGTCCAGGCTCTCAAGGATGCCAAGCTCGATCCCAAGGACATCGACGAAGTCGTCCTCGTCGGCGGTTCGACCCGGATCCCGAAGGTCCAGGAACTCGTCAAGAAACTCTTCTCGAAGGAGCCCCACAAGGGGGTCAATCCCGACGAGGTCGTGGCCCTCGGGGCGGCGATCCAGGGAGGCGTGCTCGGCGGCGAGGTTCAGGACGTGCTCCTGCTCGACGTCACGCCGCTCAGTCTGGGCATCGAGACGGAAGGGGGGCTGTTCACGAAACTCGTGGAGCGCAACACCACCGTCCCCACGGAGCGCAAGCAGGTCTTCAGCACCGCGGCCGACAACCAGCAGGCTGTGACGGTAAGCGTCTACCAGGGGGAGCGGCCGATGGCCCGCGACAACCGCCTCCTCGGGCAGTTCAACCTCGACGGCATCCCGCCGGCCCCGCGCGGCACGCCGCAGATCGAGGTGAAGTTCGACATCGACGCCAACGGCATTCTTTCGGTGAGCGCCAAGGACCTCGGCTCCAACAAGGAGCAGACGGTCAAGATCGAGCAGTCGAGTGGCTTGAACGAGGCGGAGATCGAGCGGATGCGGAAGGACGCCGAGGTCTACGCCGAGGAGGACAAGCGGAAGCAGCGATTGGCGGAGGCCCGTAACCGGGCGGAGGCCCTCTGCTTCCAGACCGAGAAGCTCGTCAAGGAGAACGGCGACAAACTCTCGGCCACCGACAAAGCCCCGCTCGAGGCGGCGATCACGAAGGCGCGTGAGGTGGCCAAGGGTGAGGATGCCGACGCGATCCAGTCGGCTCACGATGCCCTCGAGCAGGCGGCCCACGCCCTCACGAAGGTGTTGTACGAGTCGACGGCGGCCCGCGGCGGGACCGATGCCGGCCCGGGTGCCGCTGCCGGCAAGCCGGCCGACGACACGATCGATGCCGAGTTCGAGGTCAAGAAGGATGCCTGATCCTTCCCCTCCCGACCGGTCGCGGTGACAGCCGCCGCCGCCGGCCAGGCGTGAACGATCCAACTCCCGAGGGGAGACGGTGGCTGCCACCGTCTCCCCTTTTTTTCAAAGGTCTCACCATGCCGTTCCGATTCGAAAAGTTCACGATCAAGGCCCAGGAGGCGGTCCAGCGATCGATGGAGCTGGCGGCCTCTCGGGGCAATCCCCAGGCGACGCCGGTGCATCTCCTCTCGGCGCTCGTCGCCGAGCGCGAGGGGATCGTCCGGCCGCTCTTCGAGAAGGTCGGCGTCGACCGGGGCCATCTCGAGCGGATCATCGAGGCGGAGCTCTCCCATTTTCCGAAGGTCTCCGGCGGGTCGCAGCCGCAGCCCGATCAAGACCTCGTCAAAGTCTTCGAGGCGGCGACGGCCGAGGCCGACGTCATGAAAGACGAGTTCGTCTCCACCGATCATCTGCTCCTGGGGCTCGTGAAGACGCCGTCGAAGGCGAAGAACGTCCTCAAGCTGGCGGCGGTCGACGAGCAGCAACTCCTCGCCGGGCTTCAGGCCGTCCGCGGGAGCGCCCGGGTGACCGATCAGAATCCCGAGGAGAAGTTTCAGGCGCTCGAGAAGTACGGCATCGATCTGGTCAAGCGGGCCAGTCAGGGGAAGCTCGATCCGGTCATCGGCCGCGACGCCGAGATCCGCCGGGTCATTCAGGTGCTCTCGAGGCGGACGAAGAACAATCCCGTCCTCATCGGTGAGCCTGGCGTCGGCAAGACGGCGATCGCCGAGGGGCTGGCGCTGCGGATCGTGCAGTCGGATGTCCCCGAGACGCTCCGCAACAAGCGCGTCATCGCCCTCGATCTCGGAGCGTTGATCGCCGGCACGAAGTACCGGGGTGAGTTCGAGGACCGTCTCAAGGCGATTCTCCGCGAAGTGGAGGCGGCGGCCGGCGGGGTGATCCTGTTCATCGACGAGCTCCACACGATGATCGGCGCCGGCGCGGCGGAGGGGGGCTCCGACGCGGCGAATCTCCTCAAGCCGGCGCTTGCCCGCGGGGAGCTGCGCTGCATCGGAGCGACGACGCTCGACGAGTATCGCAAGCACATCGAGAAGGATGCCGCCCTCGAGCGACGCTTCCAGCCGGTGACGGTGGGAGAGCCGAGCGTCGAGGACACGATCGCGATCCTTCGTGGCCTCAAGCCCCGGTACGAGGCCCATCACAAGGGGGTGAAGATCAAGGACTCGGCGCTCGTCGCGGCGGCCGAGATGTCGCATCGTTACATCGCCGACCGCTTCCTCCCCGACAAGGCGATCGACCTCATGGACGAGGCGACGAGCCGTGTGGCGATGGAGCTTCAGAGCGTGCCGTCGGAGATCGACGAGGTGCAGCGCCGGCTCGTCCAGCTCGAGCTTGCGGCCAGGCAGCTCGCCGAGGAGACGGAGGTGCATGCCAAGGAGAGGCTCGTCGAGATCGAGAAGGAGTCGACGGAGCTGCGGCGCAAGCTCGCGAGCCTCCGGGAGCAGTGGGAGGCGGAGAAGTCGGGGGTGGGGAGCGCCGAAGAGCTGCGGAAGCAACTCGATTCCGCGCAGCTCGCCTTCGAGCAGGCGAGCGTGGCGATCAAGGAGCGGCAGGCCTCGGGGCTCCCGGTGGGGGAGGATCTCTTCCAGCGGCTCTACGAGCTCGACCAGCAGCGGCGGACGCTCGCTCTGCGAGCCGAGCAGGAGGAGCAGGAGCATCCGAAGGGAGCGGCGAAGGAAGCCGCGCCGGTGAAGCGACTTCTGCGGCGTGAGGTGGGCCCTGAAGAGATTGCCGAGGTGGTGAGTGCCTGGACGGGAATCCCGGTGACGCGGCTTCAGGAGACGGAGCGGGCGAAGCTCCTCGTCCTCGAGGATCGTCTCCACCAGCGGGTCATCGGCCAGGACGAGGCGGTGGAGGCGGTGAGCAATGCCGTCCGTCGCAGCCGTTCGGGGCTCCAAGATCCGAATCGCCCCATCGGCTCGTTCATCTTCCTCGGGCCGACGGGCGTGGGGAAGACGGAGCTTTGCAAGGCGCTCGCCGAGGTTCTCTTCGACGATTCAAACGCGATGGTGCGGATCGACATGAGTGAGTTCATGGAGAAGCACACGGTGGCCCGGCTGATCGGCGCGCCCCCTGGCTACGTCGGCTACGAGGAGGGGGGGCGGCTGACGGAGGCGGTCCGGCGGCGTCCCTACTCGGTGGTACTCCTCGACGAGATCGAGAAAGCGCACCGCGACGTCTTCAACGTCCTCCTTCAGGTACTCGACGACGGTCGGCTTTCCGACAGCCTCGGTCACACCGTCGACTTCACCAACACGATCGTCGTGATGACGAGCAACATCGGCAGCCAGTTGATCCAGGAGATCACCAAGGAGGGGGGCTCGCAGGAGGAGATCCGCAATGCGGTCAAGGAGTCGCTCCAGACCCGGTTCCTGCCTGAGTTTCTCAACCGGATCGACGAGACGATCGTCTTCCATCCGCTCGACGAGCGGCACATCGAGAAGATCGTGAAGATCCAGGTGAACCGGCTCATCGAGCAGGCGGCTCGGGCCGGTGTAACGCTCGAATGCACGGAGGGGGCGGTGGCGGAGATTGCCCGGCTCGGCTATGACGCCGCGTACGGTGCCCGGCCACTGAAGCGGGTGATCCAGCAGCAACTCCAAAATCCTCTCGCCCGGGAGTTGCTCTCCGGGCGGTTTGCGGAGGGGAGCCGGGTGCGGATCGACTTCGCGCAGGATGAGTTCACCTTCGCGCCGGGTTGATCGGCAAGCCACCCTCCGAACGGGCTCGAAGAAGCCAAAAGCATCGGGGCCGCGCGAGCCATCTGGTTCGCGCGGCCCCGGGTGTTTACGGCCAGCGGTTCGCGGGCGATCAGCCTCGCTTGCGTTCTTCGAGGCCCATCCTGGCGATGAGGACTTCGGCGCCGGCGGTCATCCTACGGAGTTTGTTGGCGATGACGAGCCGCTCGGACTGCGTGGCCTTCTTGAGCTTGAGCCCGAACTTGGCGATCTTCTGCTTCCGGTGCCGGCGCCGCTTGATTTCCTTCATCCGGTTGCTGATGCCGCCCATGGTATCGATGGTCCTGTCGGAAGGTCGTGGGGTGAGGGGATTGGTTGCGAGGGAGGCACGACAAAAGAGCCGCTGGCCTCGAATCCACGCAGGATCCGGGAACGAGCCCGTAGTTTTAGGCCAAATCACGCTCTCCGTCAAAGGTGATCCCGGGGCTGCCGTGGCAGGGGCTTCCTGGCGAGTGGATCGAATCGGCCTGCTGACGGCGGGAGACGGCTTGCTAGACTGCGTACCCGGATGATGCGTCGGCAGCACGGCCCTTGCGGACTGCCGGCAGCGATGTGCGGCCGCGGGCGGCGATGAGGCTGGCGAAGGCGATGTCTGCCTTGAGCCGTTGAGCGAAAGTGGCCGTTGGGATGGGTGGCAGAGCGGTTGAATGCACCGGTCTTGAAAACCGGCAACGGCGAAAGCCGTTCGTGGGTTCGAATCCCACCCCATCCGCTTTTCGGAATGGCCCGGTCGAGGCGGCGTATCAACGCTCTCCATCGAGCCCGGCAGCCCGTGGGAGAACGGCTATGCCGAGAAGCATCCACAGCCGATCCGTGACGAGTGCCTGGCACTGGAGGTCCTCGAAGGCCTCCGCGATGCCGGGGCGGTCACGGCCGCCTGGAGGGACGACTGCAACCGCCGGAGGCCTCACGGATCTCTCGGGCTTCAGACTCCGGCCGGGTTCGCCACCGCGTGTGCGGCTTCCGCCTCGGCCAAGGCCTCCGCCCCAGCCGCACGCGGGGCTGTCTGCCTCGGTCAGGCCCAACCCTGAACCCTCATTTCGCCTGGTACAGGAAATCCAGGCCGGTCAGCAACACAATAAGTTGCCGCTATCGCATATGACACAGACACACTGGGTCGGTTCCGGAATGACTGGAAGCGTCATAGAGCCGGACTCCAATAGTCACGCCCGGATGAATTGAGCTGACTCCCCGATCAAATTCCTTCGTGCTAGAAGAAAATTCTCTTCCCGATGGAAAGACGTTGTCTAGATGCACGTCAAATGAGTCCCTCCATTTCTCACAGTACTTTCTCGTTGTGGACGTCGTCCGCTCTACTCGATCATGCAGCCAGAGGATGTCCTCCCTCGTCCGATACCCTAAGCCGGACACTCGTCGGGCTTTCAAGTCCGATAGCAGAGATTCGAATGCCGTGCGCGTCGCATCAGTGCGGTCATTGGCTTGACTAACGTAGTTGTGAATCCATCCCACCATCGCTTTCCATGCCCCCGGATCAATGCCTTGCGGAGGGGCCCCTTCGATCGAATCAAATTCGGCGCGGATCGATGCTACAACGCCCAGATAATGATTCCATCGCATGGACCGATACCAAAAATATGTCGCGGCACCGACAGCGAGAAGTGCGGCAATGACAACAATTTGCTTGAGCGGTTTCACGGGTTCGCATCCTCAGGCGGGAGGGGCGGGACATGAGGAGGCTGCGCAATAGTCCTGTCATCCCTCGTGTCGATCGCTGACTGGAATACAAAAAACTGACCTGAAGCGTTTACATACAGCGCCGGGGTATTGAAATAACCGGCCACATTGATCCCCGGGTGCGAATTCAGAAACGTATTAATACTCTTCAGGGTGCCCATCGATTGAGGGTCGGTGTCCCAGCCTCCACTCAGCACCACGGTCGATCCGGGAGGAAATCCGCCCGAATTCTGGAGGGTAGCGTTGGGGTTATCCGTGGCCTGAAAATGGTACACCCACACCGTGACATTTCCATTTGAATCTGGCGGCGACACAATTATCACCCCAATGCACGGACCGGTTCCAGTTGGCCCCACCAGAACTCCGGGTGGAATACTTGTGTAGACATTGCCGAGGCCTCCGCTCACGCCCTGCGTAAGTGGATATGCCGGAGCCGGCCCAGGCAGAATTGTCACGGGCGGAGTCCCATATTCGTTTATTAGGTTGCGTTTCAGCCCAACAGGCCCAGAACCATTCCAAAGTAACCACCAATCGCTGGCTGTCACGTTCTGATTCGTGGGGTTTACAACATTGACCGGAGGTTGACCAAAAGGAACGGACGACCAGCCGGTCCATGTGTATCCTGGCTGTGCCGGTGACACCGTTGGCCCATCGGAAGCGGCGGAGGTGGACGGCAATGTGTCATTGGACGCCCCTGCGGACGCGGCTTGGGAGTCCGCAACGGTCACCGCGCTCGTCAGGTTGCCACCTGAGGTGTTGCCCTGCCCACCAGCGTTTGAGCCTCCGGTGTACTGCGCCGAAAGCACGAGACCGTTTGGATTGGAGCTGCCTCCAGTCCCAGAGGTGGTCGAACCTGCTCCCGTGCCGGAGTTGCTCAGGAGCGCCAGACCACCCGAGGTGGAAGTCCGCTGGACGCAGCGGAAGTCGAGCCTGTCTCGGAGACAGAACTGCTTGGGAGCGCCAAATCAGTGGGTTGAGCACCACTGTAGCCTGAGGGCGAGATCGGCGAGGCGGAGCTTCCGGCTGAGCCGGACGTGGGACTGTCACCGAAAAGATTGGCTCCGGAAACACCGGGGAGCAGCACGGCGGTGGTCGATCCCAAGCCGCTCAAAGAATCCGGCGCGAGTCCGGCGAGCATCGCCCTCGGTTCGAGCGACTCGAAGGCTGTTCTTGTGGACGGATGCGTCTTCCGACATCGTGCCAACCGCATGGCTGCCTCCCCTATTGGACCTCTCGGAAAAAGGACAACACCCCCCTATTGAGGGCCTAGGATATCGGCGCCCTTACGATTTCGTCAAGTAGTCGAGCAGTCTCGTACAGCGGCCCCCGGTCTCCGTTTTGCCCGCAGGATCCCGCGCCCGCACGCGAGGGTCTCCGCTCCTGGGGCAGGGAACTTTTGTTGCGTGACTGGGCCAGCAAGTTTCGCTAAATCCCAAGCAGGAGGGCACGCTCACGCCGTTTTAGGTGAGCCGTCGCGGACGCCACTCGCGGCAGTGGCGCTGCGAGCCCCAGTTCCGGGTATCGACCAGGATCACCGGGAGGATTCCCGATCCTGAGGAGCCACCCTCTCGGAGCCACAAGGTAATCAGACGGCAACCCCGGTTGAACGGATGACGGCGTGGTCGGCACCGCCTCAAGCGGGTGTGTCGTGATGCCGCCGGCATGAAGCGCCTCGAAGGGGAACCGGTCGATCCGACCGAACCACCTGCCCCGCGGACGGGCGTCACAGGGACGTCGTTCTCGTAGTCGCTTCTAGAATCGCCCTTCGGAGGCCATCTTCGATCTGGGGCGCCAGCGGGCCAATCTGCCGGCCGGTAAGGCGGCCCTGACGTTGATCCTGAAGGGGCACGGGGGGGAGTCCCGGTCTTCGGCCATTTCGAGCCATTTCAAGACACGCCAACCGCGACTTGTCCGTGACTTGTCTGGTGAGTGGTCTCGATTTGGCTCGTTATGTCTCGGTTTGTCTCGATTTCGCCCGCTGGGACAGGCCCCGGTTGACCCGTTGAGGACGCCTTCAGGAGCGCTTTTCCTTGTTTTCAAGGGTGATTCCTTCGGGAGTGCTCGGAGGGGCTTCGTCGACCTTGAAAACCGGCAGACGTGAAAGCGTCTCGTGGGTTCAAATCCCACCCCATCCGCTTGGGTAGTGGCAGGGTTTCGCGGGTTGTCGTTTCTATCGGCAATACCGGGGTGTTTCCTCTCCGGGAGCGAGTCAGCACGAGCCTTTGCGGCTCCTGACTGCTTCGCTTTTTGCTTCGCCTTGGATCGAATGTCCACGTTGGGGTTTGCGGTGGCATTGTCATCGGCATCAGTCGCCACCTGCCTTGGCGTGGGAGTCCGCCCGACCGCCCGGCTGAAGTGCTCCTCGGTCGTCTGCAGGTAGTGCATCATCGCCACCGCCTCGCTGTTGCCCAGCCAGTCGCAGACGACTTGGGCCAGAAGCGTCTCGGCCAGCTCGGTCTGGCGGGAACTGCGGAGATTGTGGAAGAGTCGATCCCATGGGGCGAGCCCGGCCCGCTTGATGATCTTCAGGAAGGTCGTGCGGAGGTTGACGTTCATCCAGCCACCGGGACCCTGGCGGGGCTTCCGCATGGCCTCGTCCGCCATGTAGACAGTGCCGCCCTGCGCCAACGCGCGCGCCTCTTCGGGGACGGCTCGAAGTTCCGGGAACAGCGGGATCCGGCGAGTCCCCTTGCCAGGGTGGTGCTCGGTCTTCGGCGACGTCACGAGGAAGCTTCTTCCCGGCCCAGTCGATGTTCTCCCAGCGGAGGGACAGGACCTCAGAAGGGCACCGAAGTCCACCGTATCGGGCGATGGAGATGATGGCCCACCAGTGGTAATTAGGGCAGGCGATCAGCACGCGGCGAGCTCCATCCGCGGAGGATAGATGCTCCGCGTCTGAAATCCGCGGCCCACAGAAACGGCATAAATCAATCATCGTCTCTTCGAAGTAAGGCGAGTACTACGCATGCACGCTAAACTCGACCCCTGCAATGTCAACTAGATCGCCTATGCAATTCTTCCAGAATGTATAGTACCAATTGAAGTCGATCATTCGGTCGGGCAACTCGACGCATTCGCCAAGGATCGTGATTGTGATTTGACCGTCATAGCTCGGATCAAAACTGAAGAACATCGCACGTCCCTCATGGTCGACTTCGGCATCGACGGCGGCGATCTTGGATTCTGCGAAAAGTGCTCCGACGGTGTCGAAAGCCATTCCTTCGCTGCAAGGCGAAGAAAGGTATTCACGCCCGTCCTCTGTCTGCACGTACGCATGAATTCGACTGTCCCTTACCAGCGACGCACCTAATTTCCGCAACATGGCGATCAACACGACGTGTTGCGGTTCTTTAGTCGAATCGATGTAGAATGATATGATTGCCTGCCTGGGCATTACTTCACGAGCTCCCAAGGAATTCCTCGCTTCGCAAGCCATGCGACGACCTCAGCAGGGGGGGGTATGTTGGTGAGCAACACAAACGACTTTCCCTGTTTGGCTGCTTCGGCCGCTGCAGAAGAAATCTGAGACGTGAACGCATTCCAATTCCTTGGATCCAACGCGCCGTTTCGGAACAGATAGTTAAAGGCAGACTTGACTTCATACCACCGACCATCTGGAAGCATTCCGTCGATGTCGCGGCCGTTGGGGGCTTTGAAGTTTCCGCTCCCCCCCATTTGCTTTCGAACATATTCTTCAAGATCTACGCCTTTCAGCCCAGCTGCGCTAATTGGAGCAGCTTTTTCTACAGTGTTGTTGAAAACTGGGTCGATAGTCCCGTCCGGCCGTGTCGCTGGCAACTGGTCGGGCAAACCCAAGGCGGGGATGTCAGCGCCGCGAGGCTGATCGACTTGGGGCGTCACCGGCTTCGCTTCGCTCCGCCACAGATTCCGATACCAGTCGAACCAACCGACGCTGGCTGTCGCAGTGTCCGGTTTTGTTGGTGGGATGCCCTCGCCGTCTGAGGCGTTGACGTACTGCCATCCGCCCGCATCGCCCGTCCACACGCCCGAGACGAACACGGGCGGGCCGTCGCTCTCGGGGTTGTAGACCAATGGCGTGATGCGGCCAACGCCCGATCCGCCGATGTACTGAGCCGAAATGGTCGGGTCGTCGGCGAGAGAGCCTTCATCAGAGCCGGACGACGAGGAACCGGCCCCAGCACCTGACCAGTACATACCCCACAGATCGGCGTTCGACAGGGTGTTACCGGTGCCATTGCCCTGTCCGCTAGCGCTTGAGCCTTCCTGATACTGCGACAAAAGTGTCAAGAGGTTCGACGAAGAACCACCACTGGCCCCAGAGGAAGAGGAACCATTCCGCAGTCCTGCACCGCACAAGAGCCACAAATCGCTTCCGCTGAGTGTGCCGCCATTATTCGTGCCGCTGCCCTGCCCACCAGTGTTTGAGCCCCCGGTGTACTGCGACGAAAGCACGGGGCTGTTTGGATCAGAGTGGCTTCCAGTACCAGAATGAGACGAGTCTGCTCCCGAGCCGGAGTTGCTCGGCAGCGCCAGGCCACCCGAGTTGGAACCGCCGCTGCCGGTGGAAGACGAGCC
>Ga0164293_10002027_pt1 | contig 17149 bp, 17 predicted proteins | sample GEODES118metaG_FD_111487 | JGI IMG/M metagenome (GOLD analysis project Ga0164293, IMG submission 111487) | Eutrophic lake water microbial communities from Lake Mendota, Wisconsin, USA - GEODES118 metaG | ecosystem: Environmental > Aquatic > Freshwater > Lake | place: USA: Lake Mendota...
CGCGGAGCGCCGCGGCATGCCGCCGCTGCGGATCGACACGGTGGCGGCTGCCGACCGCCGACCGTCCACTCCCGACACGCTCCTGGTGGTCGATCCCGGCGGCGCCCCGGCCGCTTCGACAGTTTCGCTCGGTGAGGTGTCAGCCGCCGGTGGCCGCGCCGCGGCCCGGGCCGTCGAGGCGGCATTCGCGGCGACCCGCACGGGTCAGGTGGCGGCCATCGTCACCGGGCCACTTCATAAGGAGGCGCTCCACGCTGCCGGCTACGACGTGCCCGGCCACACGGAACTCCTCGCCCGGGCCTGCGGGCTGCGCGACGATGCGGCCTCGATGATGCTCTGGCTACCGGCGGCGGATGGCGCCGGTCTCGGCGTCGTCCATGCCACGCTCCATGAATCGCTGCGGATGGCGCTGGCTCGGCTGTCGCCCGCCGCGATCGAGGCGGCCGGCACCCGACTCGCATCGCTGCTCGCCGCGCTCCTGGGCCGGCCACCGCGGATCGCGGTGGCGGCACTCAACCCGCACGCCGGCGAAGGTGGACTGTTCGGCGACGACGAAGCGGCGATCGTGGCGCCGGCCGTGGCGGCGCTCGCGTCCGCCGGCATCGCTGTCGCGGGGCCGCTGCCCGCCGACACGCTTTTTCTCCGGGCGAGCCAGGGAGAGTTCGACGGCGTGGTCGCCCTCTACCACGACCAAGGGCACATCCCGATTAAGCTGCTCGGCATGCATCGGGCGGTCAACATCACGCTCGGCCTGCCGCTGGTGCGGACGAGCGTGGCCCACGGCACGGGATTCGACATCGTGGGCACCGGCCGCGCGGATCCCGCGAGCATGCTGGCGGCGATCGATGCCGCGGCGCGGCTGGTGGCAGCCGACTGGCCCGGCGCTACCGCATCAGCTGGAGCGAGTTCACCTCCCGCTCGGTGACGTCCATCAGCCCCGCGCTCGCGGGCTGGTAGAAGAACGCCGTGGGGTCGATAGGCCCGTCGATCTCCGCATCGTGGAAATCCATCACCCCGATCGGCTCGAGCGGTCTGTCGGCGACCGGCCGCGGCCCGGGGATGGCGAGCCACTCGATTCGCCTGGGCACGAGGTCGTTGCGGCCGATCGCGATCCGCACCTGCCACGGCATGCCGTCGGGCAGGTCGCAGGCCCGGATGCCGCCGTCCGCCGTGGCGCGATCCTTGAGCTGGGGGAGTATCAATGGCAGCGTGGCGGTGATCCATTCCCCTTCCACGAGCCACACCGGCTGGCCGTCCAAATCGACGGGCGTTGCCTTGGTGAACCGGAACCAGTGTCGCAGGAGGCGGATCACCCGCTGGAGACCACCAAGATAGGAGGCGCCATCGGCGGCATCGGGGGCGTTGAGTTCAGCCAGCTTGCTCCGCACCCGCCGCACGTCGACACGCTGGAGCGACACGGGCTCCTCGCCGTTGTGCCTGTGCGTCCAGCAGAACAGCCCATCGGAGACCTCCGTCAACTCGAAGGTTTCGGTGTCGCAGGTGAGCGTCGAGTCGAAGCGAAATCGCTGTTCCTCCCCCTGCCCTGACTGCACGTAGCGGCCCGTACCGACGAGCACCCGGTCGCCGACCCGTGCCTTCTGGCGAAACCTCACCGAGAACGATTGGGCGCGGATGATCACGGCCGCGGAACTGAGCACGATGCGCTCCGCCTGGACCGCCGCGTCCTCCGGTTCGCCCGCGCTGATCATCGCCGGCGTCGCGCCGCTGGTCGTCGACACGGCGGCACCGGGCTCCGCGGCGGGCGCCGGCTCCATCCGACGTTGGTAGACGCTCGTGGCGCCGGGTTCGGCACCGCCTGAGCCTGCCCAGACGGCCACCATCGCCAGGGATGCGACGGCCCATGGCAGGCAACGGCGACTGGGGAGTTTGGCGAATGGGCTGATCGTCACGATCAGGGTGACTCTGTCGATTTTGCCAAAGAAACCACCGGCGGAGCGTCGAAACATCTCACGTGGATGGACCGATCGCGGCCATCCAACGACGCCTTCACGGGCGGCGAGTGTAGGGAAACCAGCCGAACCGGCCCATGCCGGATCGGGCGGCTTCCCGGCGCGGTCAAAGGGCCTGTTTCAGCCCGGAATTTCGGAGAGATAGCAATGCGAACGCGACGTCTGCAGGGATTCGTCGGCATGTCGCTGGCCGCCACGCTCACGGGCTGCACGATTCCGGCGAACTCGCCGTTCACCGGCCTCGCCCAGATCCGGCCGATCGCCACGCCGCACACCAACGTTCTGCCGCCGGCAGCGATGCTCCAGCACCCAGGTCCGGGTGTCGAGGGGCCCGGCCCCGGCATCATCACGCCGGCTTCCTACGAAGCCGCGCTCGAGGCGGCCGGCGCGGGTGGACCGGTCGGTGCCGGAGGCGCGGCTGGTCTTGGCGGCGTGTGTGCGATGGCCCCGACGTCGCAGATCGGCTTCGTCGGTCCCGACGGCATGCAGGTCCGCTGGGACATCTCGGCCAGCGGTGGCTTCGATTCGGAGCCGCTTGTGGCACCGGGCCGATACGACTTCTCGCAGGGGGCGATCTACCGGCTCAAGGTGACCGACATCCCTGGTCGTGAGGGTATCGAACTCTATCCGTCGCTCGAAGTCGCGCCGGTCACGCCCCGCACAGCGGCCTATCTCGCGCACAACGCGGTGCCGTTTCAACTCACCGAAGAAGATCTCGACCAGGTGACGAGCGGCAACTTCGTCACCAAGGTTGTCTACCTCCCTGATGCCGAGTATCAGGAACTCGCTGTGGCTGGCGTGGAGACGCTCGTCAGCACCCGGCTCGATCCGGGCTGCGATCCCGTCGTCGAGGCCGATCGGCGCGGCTCGATCCTGGCGATCATCCGCATCGGTAACAAGGATCTCGAGTCGCCGGGCAACAGTGGCGCCGTCGCCGCTGGTGGACTGGCCGGAGCCGGCACGGCCACGCCCGCCGGGCTCGCCGCGCCGCTTGGCATGCCCTGCGGCGGTGATCCGTCGCAGATGCCCCCCGCCTTTCTTGCCGGCATGACCGCGCCGCAGTACGGCATGCCCCACGTGGGTACGCCGATCGGCCTGCCCGGTCCCGCGCACATTCCGCTCGGCGTGCCGGCGGGCCTGCAGCGGCACTCGATCACCAACCACACCAAGATGCATATCCCGCCGCCGTCGCGGTCGGTCGGCCTGCACGTGCAGGAATATCCCGGCCTGAGCTATCCGAAGCCCGCTCGGCACGCCTATGTGCTCGAACGGCACGACGTGCCCCACCTTCACCTCAAGCAGCCCCACGAGGACCGCACGAGGTGGGTGAACAACGGCGGGGCGGATCCAGATTCGATCGAAGCCGGTGCCCGGATGCTTGGGCACGGCAAAGCCGGCGACGCTCCGTGTCCGCCGGAGCCGATGGAGTGATGATTAGGAACCGACTTTTCCGTACAGGGACCGTGCTGCGGCTTGCCCGCGGGCTGCTGGCGACCGCCGTCTTCGTCTCGGCATCTTGGATGGGCTCCACCCACCAGGCTGCTGCGGCGAACGCGGTGGGCACATTCGCCAACACCTCACACCCGGGAGCGATTGGCGCCCCAGGGCGGCCGCAGCCCGGTCCCTGTCCGGAAACGGTTCTTTCTGACCGGGTGCAACCGGTCGAGATTCGCGGCCCCGAAGGGCTCTTGCTCGCGGTCGAGACGGCCGAAGGCTGGTCGCCGCTTCGGCAGGGGCCGCTGCGGATCGGGCTCGTTGTCGGGCAGCCGTACCGCCTGCGGGTTGGCGGCATCCCGGGCCGCGAGGGTGAGGAACTGTTTCCCTCCATCCGCGTGCTGGCGAAACTCGCCGCGCCCGCGGGAATGGCCTGGAGATTCCCGGTGGAGTTGGTCATCGACCGCGACGACCTCGAGACGGCCGCGAACGGGGCGCACGTCCGGCGCGTCGTCTATGCATCGTGCGAGTCGGAGCAGCCCGACCCGGTGCCGGCCGGCTGGTTTGACGTGAAGCCCGGCGACGACGCGCTCGAAGTGGCCAGCACGCTCGGCGATCCCGTGGTCGAGATGGTGCTCGGGAACAGACTGCCGCCTTCGGGGAGCGTGCCATGACGCGGCGGGCCTCGGGAGAGTGGCGTGGCGCTGCGGCGGCTCCGGCCGCCGTCCGGCTGCGCTGGCTGCGGATCGCTGCGATCGCCGTGGCTGCCGTGTCGCTCGCCTCGTGCCGCGGCATCCCGACGTCGGCGGTGCTCGGCACGGCTGCGGTCTCACACGCGATCGATCAGGTCGACTCCGCCGGGCCGGCGCTGCCCGGAGGCGAACTCGCCGATGTCGAGTCTGAAGTCATGGTGGCCTCTGCGGCGATGCCTGCCGACCATGCCGTGGCTGCGGAACCATGGCAGCGAGACGTGCAGCGGGTGTCGGAGGCGGGTGCCGTCCGCCGAGATGCCCGCGTCGTGAGGACCGGTCTCGAGGCGCCCTGCCCTCCCCTGCCCCGTCTTGGGCATGCCGGCTGCCGAGCCTGCGGCCCTCGTGGCGGATGCCCGACCGGCACGTGCGAGCCCGACTGCTCGCCAGCGGCGTGCGTGGTGTGCGAACCGCCGCCGCCGCCGATCGTGGGTCCTTACCTCGTCTGTGACGGCGGCGATCACCAGAGGCCTGCGATCGCCATCGGTCCCGACCGGCTCGGCCATCTCACGGCGGGCGACACGGTGGCCCGCTACCACGCCGCCGACGAGATGCCCGACTCCGACTGCGCCCGGCTCGTCACCTCCAACTGCGCCTGCGTGTTCGCGCCGCGGTTTGGCGCCGTCCGCGAGGTGACCCGTCCGCTCGAAGAAGCGAAGCCCGAAGGGCCGCGGGGCTATGCGGCCGACACCTCGGTGGAACTCGAGGAGCGGCGCGAGCCCGTGTGCGGCAAGGTGCAGACGGTCTCCCTCGAGGCGGCGAAGAAGTCGTTGCCCGGCATTGCGGTGCAGGATCGGCTCGGGCCGCTCGCGGTCGATCAGGGCGACATGCCGAACGAAGACGACGGCGTGGTGGGGCCGGTCGAGGACATCGCCGAACAGACGCCCGAACTCGAGCGGCAGCGGCAACGGCCGCTCGTGAAGGTCGGCTTCGATGTGCCGATCGCCTGGACGTGCATCAAGGCGGCCAACGTGCTCGTGGGCGAGCAGTCGGCCCAGGTGGTGGCGGTCGATCGCGGCACGGCCACGCTCCGCTTCGAGGAGCCGGGCCGCGCCGAACTCACCCTCTGCAAACGGGCTGGTACCGACACGGCCCGATCGGGCGAGGAACTCGACTTCACGATCGTGATGCTCAACTCCGGCGACCGGCCGCTCTCGGGCATCGTGCTCGCCGACGCCATGCCGACGCGGCTCGACTACGTGCCGCAGTCGGCGGCCGCCAGTGTGGAGGCCGACTTTGCCACGGAGACGGGCGACGATGGGTCCACCGTGCTCACCTGGCGGCTCAAGGAGACGCTCCGCCCCGGCGAGAGCGGATTCGTCCGGTTCCGCACGATCGTGAAGTAACCGGCCCGAATCAGTCGCCGGGCCACGGTTGCCGCCGCTGCCGACACGCGGGTACGATCCCGATTCACTCCCGGGGCCCTTCCGGCCCTCCGCCATTCACTCGAGGGTCTCATGTCGCATCGCCCCGCCGTCCGCCGTCCGCTCGCCTGGCTCGTCCCTTCGCTGCTGGCGGGGATTGCAGTGGCCGTGGTGATTCATCCTGTCTCGGCTCGTCAGCCCGCCGCCATCGCGGAGCCCGCGGCTGACGGACTCGTCGTGCCGCCGCTGCCGCAGGGCACGCCTGAGCAACTCCTCGAGTTCGTGTCTGGTTTGATGCCGCCGAAGGCGCAGCCGAAGTCGCGAGAGGAGGCCCTCACCTATCTCCGGGGTGTGGCTGGTGTATCGGTGCAGGCTGCCGACAAGATCCTGGCTGGCGTGAAGGTCGACGACCCGCTCTACGCCAAGGCCGCCACGCTCAAGCTCGAGAGCCTGATGCGACTCGCGCAGTTTGGCGACGAGCAGGCCGCCGAGGAGATGACGAAGTTTGCGGCGACGCTGGCGACGAGCCCGGTGCCCTCACTGGCGATGGAGGGCAAGCGGCTGCAGATCGTTGGCGAGGCGCAGAAGATGTTTGCCGAGGAGAAGTTTGATGCCGCGCCCGCACTGGTGGCTCAGGCGGCGGAGCTGATGAAGTCGGCCCCCGGCGATCAGAAGACGGCCATGCTCGTGATGCAGTTGGCCGGCGCTCTCGAGCAGATTCCCGACGGCGAGGAAATCGCGGCCGGTGCGCTTCAGACGTTTGGGCCGATCCTCGAATCGAGCCCCGATCCCAAGATCAAGGAACTCGGCGCCAGCTTCGCCGGCAAACTCCGGCTCCTCACGCTTCCCGGCAAGCCGATGGAGATTTCCGGCGACCTTCTCAGCGGCAAGGCCTTCGACCAGAAGTCACTCGCCGGCAAGGTGGTGCTCGTCGACTTCTGGGCCACCTGGTGCGGCCCCTGTGTGGCCGAGATTCCCAACATGCTCGAACAGTACGAGAAGTACCACGCCAAGGGGTTCGAGGTGGTGGGCATCAGCCTCGATGAAGACAAGGAGAAGGTCGACGCCTTCATCGCCGAGAACAAGATTCCCTGGCCGATCATCTACGCCGGCAAGGGCTGGCAGGATCCGACCGCCCAGTTCTACGGCATCTCCGGGATCCCGCAGCTGATCCTGATCGGCCGCGACGGCAAGGTGATCACGCTCAACGCTCGCGGCAAAAAGCTGGGCGATCGGCTCGCCGAACTGTTCAAGGACGGCGGCTGAGAGGCGGACACCAGCGACATGATCGTGCCTGACACATCCGGACGCCCTCGGTGGAGCGTGTCGAAGCGGGCCGCCGCCTTCGACTCGTCTGGCATCCGCAAGGCGTTCGATCTGGCGGCGAAGCTCGACGACCCGATCAACCTCTCGATCGGCCAGCCGGATTTCGAGATGCCCCCCGTGGCCCGTGAGGCGGCGAAGGCTGCGGCCGACGCCGGCCGGAACGGCTACACGCCGACGCAAGGCATTCCGGCCCTGCGCGAGCGGCTCGAGGCCGAGGCCCGCCGCGAGACCGGCCAGCCAGACCGGCAGCTCTGCGTGACGAGCGGCTCCAGCGGGGCGCTCGTGCTGGCGCTCATGGCCCTGATCGACCCGGGCGACGAGGTGATCGTCTTTGAGCCGGCGTTCGTGATGTACCGGCCACTCGTCGAGTTCCTCGGCGGTCGCGTGGTGCCGATCGACACCTCGCCGTCGTTTGCGATCGACGTCGATGCGGTGGCGGCGGCGATCACCCCGGCCACGCGGGCGATCCTCCTCAACACGCCGGCGAACCCCACGGGCTTCGTGGCCGACGCCGACACCGTTCGCGACCTTGCCCGGCTCGCCGAGGCGCGGGGCGTGACGCTCGTCAGCGACGAACTCTATCGCTCCTACTGCTACGACGCCGCCTTCCACTCCCCTGCCCTGCACTCCGAGCAGGTCGTGGTGATCGACGGCTTCTCCAAGTCGCACGCGATGACCGGCTGGCGGGTGGGCTGGATCCACGGCCCGAAGGCGATCATCGACGCGGTCACGATGATGCAGCAGTACACCTTCGTCTGCGCCCCGCAGCCAGGCCAGTGGGCCGCGATCGCGGCGCTCGACTGCCCGATGGACCTGCCGCTGGCGGAATGCCGCCGCAAGCGAGACAAGCTCATGGAAGGGCTTCGCGGCCACTACGAGTTTGTCCAGCCCGGCGGCGCCTTCTACCTCTATCCCAAGGCGCCCGGCGGTTCAGGCAAGGCGTTTGCGGAGCGGGCGGCGGCGGAGGAGAAGTTGATCGTGGTGCCGGGCAGCGTGTTTGGCCGCGCCGACACCCACTTCCGGATCGCCTACACCGTGAGCGAGCGGACGCTCGACCGTGGCATCGCCGCCCTGCGCCGGCTCGCCAGCACGGGCTGACTGGCGCTGCTGCCGTAGCACAGGTTTTCAACCTGTGATCGCGTAGCACGGGTTTTCAACCTGTGTGTGTTCTTGATTCGCTCTGGCTTCGCGGCTCCCACGTAGGTGCAGGTTGTCAACCTGCACAGGCAGCTCGGGGCTGCCAATGCCCCATCGCCGGACGTTCGCGTCGGGCATCGTGCCCGACGCTCACTGCATGTCCGCTTCGCTTCGCCGGGCACCGATCCGCCGCAGGCGGATTGGTCGTGGCTGCGCTTGCTCCCATAGCCCGGCTCTTGGGGCACAGGCAGCCCCTCGCGGCTTCCTCGTTCGCGCGAGATTCCAGAACGGTGAGCAGCCGGCCGCGGTGAGGCGGCGGCGAGCCGCAGCGGCCAGCGAGACGCCTGCCATCACGAGCATGCCGCACGTGGCCGGTTCCGGGACGATGGTCGCCGTCATCTCCACGCCGTTGACCGGCAGGGCGGTGATCGCGCCGCCAACGCGGGTGAAGGTGATCTGGGGGTTCGTGACGGTCGGAGTGAACTGGATCGACGCGATCCCGAACGCGCTGTTGGACTGCGATCCTCGAAGGTTCGTCACCGTTCCGCTGGTCGAGGACACAACAGTGGCTCCGGACGCCGAAAGCTGCACGGTGCCACCGCCTGCCGCGAATCCTTGGTTGCTGTTGTAGGAATCGTTGTGCCACGTGCGGACGCCGTAGGTCACCCCGGTGGAGAGTCCGGAAAAAGCCATGGTGAACGACATCGTCCTGGTCACCCAGAGATCGGAAACGACATCGTTGAACGATGTGCCGGTCACCGGATCGCGGCCCTCGGCGGTCCCGCCTCGCGACTCCCAGTTGCCGGTGGCGACCAGCACCGCGGCAATACCGGCCGCGGAGCCACTCGCCGTCGGGTTCAGCGGCAGCGACGTCGTGCCGCTGAGCTTGTTGATGTTCTGGGCGAACCAGCCGGGTTGGGTCACCTGCCCCGCCGGCGACCCCGACATCTGCAGGTCGGAGAGGATGATCACTGTTCCGGCGCGTGCCGGCATACCGGCGGCCACCAGGCTCACGATCACAAGAGACAGAGCGGCGGCCCGGCTTGGAACCAACAGGATCATGGACGATCTCCGCATGCGGACACGTGGGCCGTGGGTACGATAATGCACGACGCGGTTCCCTGATCGCCAAGAACCGGAGAAAGTGACGAATCGGGCACAGGCTGGGACGAATCCGCCGGCGGTGGGACGAATCGGGCAGATTCAGGGACGAATCCGCGGAACTGGTACGGAGATCAGCTCGCAGTGCAGGCTGCGGGGGTCTTGATCAAGGAATGTACGGGCGTATACATTCGAGGATAGGGATTCCATTTCGCGAGTGCCGACGACCGGCGACGCGGTCCGAGAGTTGAGCGCGACGGAGTTCCTGAGAAGCACCAGAGGAGTTTCTGAGATGACGACCTCGATGGTCCGCGATCTGCTTCGGCAACGGCCCTTTCGGCCGTTCCGGGTGGTGATGTCGAGTGGCGAGGCCTACGAGGTGCGACACCCCGAAATGGCATGGGTGACAAAGAACGATCTCTTCATCGGCATCGATGTGGCTGACGATGGACTGCCGGCCGACGCCCGGATGTGTCCGCTCTTTCATGTGGCGACGGTGGAGCCCTTGAGCACCGACGCCCGGGCCGGGTAGCGGTCCGGAATCCGTTCAGGAAAGCCCTCGAACGAGATCGGGTAGACTCCGCGGCCTCGTCCCCGAGGAGTCCATCATGAGTCACCGCACTGCCGTCGACGTTGCGAAGACACTCGACCACGCCGTTCTCAAGCCCGAGTTCTCCCGCGACGACCTCGCGAAGCATGCCGCGATGTGCGTGGCCCGGGGGGTGGGCTGCCTCTGCGTGCGCTCGTGTGACGTCGCGGCCGCTGCGAAGCTCGTCGCTGGAAGTCCGGTGGTGGTGGCGAGCGTGATCGGCTTCCCACACGGCGCGCAGCGGCCTGAGGTAAAGGCCCTCGAGTCGCGGTATGCGATCACTGACGGCGCCCGCGAACTCGACATGGTGATGAACGTCGGGGCGCTCAAATCAGGCGACGAGGCGGCCGTCCGCGATGACATCGCGGCGGTGGTCGCCGCGGCGAAGCCGCAGGGCGTTGTCGTGAAAGTGATCCTCGAGACCTGCTATCTCACGCCCGCCGAGATCGCCACCGCCTGCCGGCTGGCGGAGTCGGCCGGCGCCGACTTCGTGAAGACTTCCACGGGCTTTGGCGTGAAGGCGAGCGGCCCGACGGGGGCCACGCCCGATGCGGTGCAGGTGATGCTCGACACCGTGGGGGGCCGGCTGCAGGTCAAGGCCTCCGGCGGCATTCGCACCTGGGACGACGCGGTCCGCTACCTCGACATGGGCTGCACGCGGATCGGCGTGGGCGATGCGGCCGCGATCCTCGACGGCGGCCCGGCGAAGGGCGACGCGGCGTACTGACCGGCTCGCGACTTGCGCCGCGGTTCGTGCGGCTTGCGCTTGATGAGCAGACGTTCGCGAGGCTCGGGGCTGCCCACGCCCGTCGCCGGACGCTCGCTGCGGGCATCCTGCACTTCGCTCGCTCGATGCTTTCTCCGCTTCGCCATCCTGGCTTCGCGGAGAAACCAACGCCGGCTCCTGGGCATGGGCAGCCCCTCGCAGCGTCGTCCCTCCGATGTGATTCCATGAAGGGGATAGCAGCCGGATCGGGGGCACGCGCAGAAGCCCGGTGACATGTGCGGACGCCGGACGCCGGTATTCCGCAGGAGCAGTGAACTCGCACATGCCGCCGGCTTCGAGCATGTCACCGGCCGGCTGCGGCGCATGCCATCCCTCTGGCGCACCCTGTAACGCACCCTATGACGCACCAACTGATAGGCCGCGTGGATCGCCCGGCCTACAATGGCGGTCACCTAGGAGATTCGCCCCATGAGCAGCACCCGATTGCCCTCCACTCTCGCCGAACTGAAGGCCAGTGGCTGGAAGAGCCGCAGCGTGAAGGACGAGGTTCGTGAGAACTTCCTGCGGATGCTGCGAAACGGCGACGAACTCTTTCCCGGCATCGTCGGCTACGACGACACGGTGATCCCCGAGATCAGCATCTCCCTGATCGCGGGGCACGACATGCTCTTCCTCGGCGAGAAGGGGCAGGCCAAGAGTCGGCTGATGCGGCTGTTGGTGAGGTTTCTCGATGAGCATCTTCCGTACCTCGACGATCCCGCGATTCCGCTCCACGACGACCCCTTCGCCCCGATCACGTCGGCCGGCCGCCGGCTCGTGGCCTCACGGGATCCAGCCGACGTGCCGATCGCCTGGTGGCCCCGGGCAGAGCGGTATGCCGAGCGGCTGGCCCCCGGCACGAAGTTCGCCGACATCATCGGCGAGATCGACCCGGCGAAGCTCGCCGGCGGCACGAGCATGTCGAGTGAGGAGGCGCTCCACCTCGGCCTGATACCGCGGATGCACCGCGGCATCTTCGCGATGAACGAACTGCCTGAACTCGATGAGCTCGTGCAGGTGGGGATGTTCAACATCCTCGAGGAGCGCGACGTCCAGATCCGCGGGTATCCCGTGAAGTTCGACATCGACGTGATGCTCCTCTTTTCGGCGAACCCGTCCACCTACAACCGTTCCGGCAAGGTGATCCCCCAGCTCAAGGACCGGATCGGCGCCGTGATCCACACCCACTACCCGCAGGACCGGGAACTCGGCATCCAGGTGGCCGAGCAGGAGGCGGGCATCGACCTCGGCGGCGAGTGGCCCGTGGTCGTGCCCCACTTCATGAAGCAGGTGCTCGAGCAGATCACGATCGCGGCGCGGAAGAGCAAGTTCATCGACCAGCAGTCGGGCGTGAGCGCACGGTTCTCGATCGCCAACTACGAAACGCTGGTGGCAAGCGCCCGCCAGCGGGCGGTCCGCCTCAGCGAACAGCCGGCGGTGCCGCGGATCAGCGATCTGGGGCATCTCGCCACCTCGAGCCTCGGCAAGCTCGAACTCGACCTGATGGGGAGCCACCAGATGACCGAGCGGCAGGTGCTCGAGGCTGTGGTGGCCGAGGCGATCACGACCGTATTCGAGGAATACGTCGAGGAACACGGCCTGGCCGAGATCGCGGCTGCCTTCCGCCAGGGGGCGAAGGTCGAGGTGGGCGACATGGTGCCGAGCGCGGCCTACGAAACCATTGTCGCGGACGTGCCGGCCGTCTGGCAGAAGGCCTTCGAGGTGAACGCCGCGCGGGATCCGGCGGTGCGCGCCAGTTGCATCGAGTTTGTCCTGGCCGGCCTCTATGCCACCGAGCGGATCAGCCGCCTTCAGTCGCACGGCCGCACGGTCTACGACACGGGAGGGTTTCGCGAGTGCCCACACGCGACACGCTCGGCGGGATCGTTCACACGTACCAGCGGTACGACCCGGCGCGGATTCCGCCACCGCGGCCGCCGGAGATCGACCTCGTCACGCCCGCGATGGAGCACCTCCTCGAGTTCGGCGACAGTTCCGAACTGACCGAGGAGCAACTCGCCGACGCGATCGTGCTGTCGCCCGAGCAGATTCGCGGACTCGGGCCGTCGCTCGAATCGATTCGGCGGCGGCTCGAGGAGGCGCGGCGGAAGATCCTCGAAACCTACGAGACCGACGCGGTGCGGAAGCGGGCCCGGCAGCGGTTTCGCGACGCGGCCCAGCGAGCACAGCCGCCGGCGAAGTCGCGAGAGGGCTTCGCCAAGGCGGTGCGCGAAGAGCAGATCCGTTCGCTGGAGAGGCTTTGGTATGCGCAGGACGACGACCAATCGCCGTTTGCCGGGCAGCTGGCGGGGCTGATCGAGGTTCTGGGGGAGGTCTATCAAGTCGACGAACTCGCCGCGCGGTGGACGTTCACCGGCCGGGAAAAGCTCACCGTGCCCGAGGCCCTCGAGGTGAAGGAGCGGCTGGAAGAGATCGAGGAGCTGCTGCGACAGATCGAGGAGGCGATGAAGACCGCCAAGGTGGCGCTGATCGACATGGAGGCGCTGGGCGAGTATCTCGAGCAGGGCGAGAGGGATGAACTCGATCTGCTGCGGCGGCAGATTCAGGAGGCGGTCGAACGGCTGGCGGCCGAGCAGGGGCTCCAGAAGACCAAACGCGGCTACGAACTGACGCCGCAGGCGCTGCGGCTGTTTCAGGGGAAGTTGCTGGAGCGGATCTTCGCCGACCTCGATCCATCGCGGACCGGCCGCCACCAGGGAGATGTCCAGGGAGAGGGCGCGGTTGAGACGGTGCCGACGCGGCCCTACGAGTTTGGCGACTCGGTGGCCCACATGGACATTCCCGGGTCGCTCGTCAACGCGATGCTGCGGCAGGCGGGGGAGTCAGCCGGTGCGGCCCGCCCGCTGCGGCTCGACCCCCGCGACATCGAAGTGCACCGTACGCGAAACACGCCGAAGTGCGCGACCACGGTGGTGATGGATATGAGCGGCTCGATGCGCTACGGCGGGCTGCACGTGAGCGTGAAGCGGATGGCGCTGGCGCTCCAGGGGCTCGTGCTCCGGGAGTATCCGGGCGACTACGTGCAGTTCATCGAGATGGCGTCGTTTGCGAAGCCGCGGTCACCGGGTGAGATCGTCTCACTGATGCCCAAGCCTGTGACGGTCTTCGACTCGGTTGTCCGCTTGCGGGCCGACATGGCCGATCCGGCGATCTCCGAGTCGGACGTGCCTCCCCACTTCACCAACATCCAGCATGCGCTGTCGCTCTCGCGGCAGCATCTCGCACGGCAGGACACGCCCAACAAGCAGGTGATCCTGATCACCGATGGGCTCCCGACGGCGCACTTCGAGGGAAGCCAGCTTTACCTGCTCTACCCGCCCCACCGCCGGACCGAGGAGGCCACGATGCGGGAGGCCGAACTCTGTCGCCGCGAGGGGATCATCGTGAACGTGTTCCTCCTCTCGGGCTGGTCGCAGTCGCGGGCGGACATCCAGTTCGCGTATCGGCTCGCGGAGGCCGCCCACGGCAGGGTGTTCTTCACCGCGGGCAAGGAACTGGAGCGGTTCGTGGTCTGGGACTACCGCGCCAGGAGACGGTCCGTCATCGGCTGAGGGAGTACATCATGACGGTGGGCTGCCGCGGCGTTCCCGGGCGAGCATGACGAACGACCCGACGGCCGCGGCGGCGGCCAGCGCGACGAGCGTCCAGAGCGGCACGATCCGCGCGGGAGCGACCTCGCTGCGGTCGCGGGCCGACTCTGCCAGATCGATCTCCGGTAGTCCCGCCGCCCGCCGCTGCCGCTCGTTGGCCGCCTGCTGACGTCCGAGAAAACGTCCCTCGACCTGCCGTTGCCTGACGTCGAACTTTTCGCGGATGGCCGCCATGCCCACCAGAGCCATCAACGAGAACAGTCCGGCCCAGAACCAGCCACTGTCCGTCACGGGCGGCCGAGGCCTCTGCTGGTCTGAGTTCACCGAATCCTCCGTGAAAGCATGAAATGCCCCCGTTTCATCACAGTCTAGAACCGAACGTCGAGGCTGCCGATAAACTTTTCGCATGGGTGGTTGTCGAAAAGGCTTTCCGGCATAAAACTGAAGGGTATGAACGGCTTCACGAGAGAATTTCGAGATTCAGACGCGGCGGTCGTGGACCTGCTGCGGGGAGATAAGTCGCTGGGCATCGGCGAGTTGGCCGATCATCTCGGCGTGACGGCCACGGCGGTTCGCCAGCGGCTGGATCGGCTCATGCAGGCTGGCATGGTTGAGCGGAGAGCGGTGGCAAAGCCCCGTGGTCGGCCATCACACGCCTACAGCCTCACGGCCACTGGCCGACGGCTGGGTGGCGACAACTTTCGCGATCTGGCGATGGTGCTCTGGAAAGAGGTTCGCTCGGTGACGGAGGTCACCGTCCGGCGGGGCCTCCTCAATAGGATCGCCGGCGGGCTGGCCGATGTGTACCGCGACCGCGTGACAGGCAAAACACCGGCTGAGCGGCTTGCGGACGTGGCTGCCGTCTTCACCGACCGCGACGTGGCCTGCTCCGTTGAGCATGGCGCCCTGCCGGTCCTGACAAGCTATTCCTGCCCCTACCCCGACCTGGCGGAACAGGATCGGGCGATCTGTTCCGCCGAACGGCTGATGATCCAAGAACTCGTGGGCACGGCGGTGCAACTCTCGGAATGCCGCCTTGACGGTGCCCCGTGCTGCCGGTTCACGGCGGCGGGCACCGAGGGCGATCTGCCGCAAGGGCTTGAAAGAAAGCCGGTTCCATCATCGAATGCCGGTCAGTTTCCCGCCCCCTCGACCGCTCCGGAGAGCCTCTCATGACCGTGCCTGCAGCCGATGCCAGTCTCGCCAAGCCCTGGATCGAGGGCCGCTTCGAGGAAAACCTCGTCCTCACCACGGTCGAGCAGGCGATCAACTGGGCTCGGCAGTCGAGCATTTGGCCGATGACGTTCGGCCTGGCATGCTGCGCCATCGAGATGATGGCCGCTGGCGCCAGCCGGTACGACATGGACCGCTTCGGGGCCGGTGCCTTTCGTGCCACGCCGCGGCAGGCCGACCTGATGATCGTCGCCGGCACGGTGACCTACAAAATGGCCAGCCGCGTCCGACGGCTCTACAACCTGATGCCGGATCCGAAGTACGTGATCGCGATGGGGGCCTGCACGACCGGCGGCGGCCCGTACTTCAAATGGGGCTATCACGTCGTCAAGGGCGTCGATCTCGTCGTGCCAGTCGACGTTTACGTGCCCGGCTGTCCGCCGCGGCCCGAAAGCCTTCTGGAGGGGCTGATGCGGATCCAAGACAAGATCCTCGGCCAGCGAATCGCGAAGCAGAAGGGCGGCGTCGGCAAGATCGACGACGAACTGCCCGTGCCTCACCACTCCGGCTACGTCGCGCCGGCGGTGGCCCTCGACGATCTCGTGTTCAACCACCAGAAGGTCCAGCCCTGATCGCATCGACCGCTGTTGGTCGTCGCCCGCCCGTACCCTCCGCCTACCCCTCCTGCCATGCCTTCAGCCACCGAACAACTCGTCATCAAGGGCCTCCACGTCTCCGTCGAGGGGCAGGAGATTCTCAAGGGCGTCGATCTCACGATCGGTCTCGGCGAGGTGCACGCCCTCATGGGCCCCAACGGCTCCGGGAAGAGCACGCTCGGCTACGCGATCATGGGGCACCCGTCCTATGACGTGACGGCCGGCTCGATCGAGATCGTGGATCCGAGCGGGGCGCGGCACGATGTGCTCGCCATGGAACCAGACCAGCGGGCCCGGGCCGGACTGTTTCTCGCGTTCCAGCGGCCGATGTCGATTCCGGGGGTGCGGCTCGCTGACTTCCTTCGGCATGCGGTCACCAACTGCCGCAATCCCGACCGCAAGGAGGGGCAGGAGTTGATGCCGATGCGGGATTTCCGCAACGAGCTCAAGGCCAAGATGGCGGAACTGTCGATGGACACTGAGTTTGCCCGTCGCTATGTCAACGACGGCTTCTCAGGGGGTGAGATGAAGCGGGCGGAGATCCTCCAGCTCGCCATGCTGCGGCCGAAGTTTGCCGTGCTTGATGAGACCGACAGCGGCCTCGATGCCGATGCCGTGCGGCTCGCCAGCCAGAGCATCGCCCGGATCGGCGGCGCCGAGATGGGTATCCTTATCATCACCCACCACGAGCAGCTGCTCGAGCACAACACCCCGCTCAAGACCCACGTCATGCTCGGCGGTCGGATTGTGGAATCGGGCGGGCCCGAACTCGCCCAGGAACTCCACAAGCGGGGCTACGAGCGGATCCGTGCCGCCTATCCGGATGCAGCCGCCGCGGAGAAGGCGATGGAAGAGTCGGCCAAGGCGGCCGCTGTCTGACACGAGTCCACTACGCACACGCAGGAGTTTTCACCATGGCTACCGGACTCGACGAATCAACGACCCTTGATGTCCGCCCCGAAATCGGCGAGATCAACAAGTACGACTTCCGCACCGACTCCCCGGCCGTGTTCAAGGCCCGGAAGGGCGTTGACGCAGAGATCGTCGCGCAGATCTCCGACATGAAGAAGGAGCCCGCCTGGATGCGGGACTTCCGGCTGAAGTCGCTGGAGATCTTCGAATCCAAGCCGATGCCCAACTGGGGCGGCCACATCGGCGTCGACTTCCAGGACATCTACTACTACCTCAAGCCGGCGGAGCATCAGGGCAAGACGTGGGAAGAGGTGCCCGACGCCATCAAGAAGACGTTCGACCGGCTCGGCATCCCCGAGGC
>Ga0164293_10002028_pt1 | contig 17142 bp, 14 predicted proteins | sample GEODES118metaG_FD_111487 | JGI IMG/M metagenome (GOLD analysis project Ga0164293, IMG submission 111487) | Eutrophic lake water microbial communities from Lake Mendota, Wisconsin, USA - GEODES118 metaG | ecosystem: Environmental > Aquatic > Freshwater > Lake | place: USA: Lake Mendota...
ATTGGCACAATCCCACTGCCAACTGACACCCCCACCTCCTTATCCCCAACTCCCATTTCCACGCCTGCAAACCCCCGCCGCAGGCGGGGTAGTTGGTAATTAGCACCCCCTTTCATAGGGCAAGATTTCCCCATGCGCTTAGACCATGTCTCATATGTAACTTCCCATGATCAACTAGCCGACACCGTTCAACGCCTGGGCTCACGCCTTGGTAGCACCTTTGTTGATGGCGGAGTCCACCCACGCTTTGGCACACGCAACTTCACAATGCCTCTTCAAAACGGCCAATACATCGAAGTTGTTTGCCCACTAGATCACCCAGCAACAGAGCAAACACCTTGGGGTAAAGCTGTGAGCAAGAAAGCTCAAGAAGGTGGCGGTTGGCTTACCTGGGTTTTTGCAACTGAAGATATTTCAACAATTGAAGAGAAGTTTGGTCGCACAGCAACTGAAGGTCACCGCACACGCCCAGACGGTACTGATCTTAAGTGGAAGCAAATCGGAGTTAATGAGATTACAGATTCTCGCGAACTTCCATTCTTCATCCAATGGCTGACTGCAGATCACCCCTCAAAAGATGGCAAAGCAGTTGCTGCAATTGAGAAGATTACGATTGCTGACACCGATCACCTATCAGACTCATGGTTTAAGACAGAAATCCTTGATGGATTAAACGGGGCAGATATTGAGTTTATTGACCCATCAACAAATGATGGTGAATATGGGATTGTTGCGGTGCATCTGACGACACCAAGTGGTGTTGTGAGACTTGATTAATTAATCTGGCTTCATTCACTTTATTAAATCGATTAAGCCGATAGAATTACACATATGAGCAAGGTTGCAGTCACCGGCGGTGCTGGATTTATAGGTTCAAACTTAACTCGCCGACTAATTTCTGAGGGTCACGAGGTTGTGGTTGTTGATGACCTCTCCACAGGGCTTGTTTCCAATGTGGACCAAGCTGAGACCACTTTTCATCAAGTATCAATCACGGACGCCAAGGCACTTCATGTGGTGTTAAAGGATTGCCAAACAATCTTTCACTTAGCAGCTCGTGGCTCTGTGCCACGCTCCATAAAGAACCCAGTTGCTACACATGATGTCAACGCAACTGGCACGCTCAATGTTCTTGAGGTCGCGCGTAATTCAGGGGCGCATGTGATCTTCAGTTCATCATCTTCTGTTTATGGCCGCAATATGCAATTGCCTAAAGATGAATCAATGTGGCTTGGTCCAATGACTCCTTATGCAGCTAGCAAGCTAGCAGCAGAAGGATATGTGCAGGCATATGCAGCAGCCTATAAAGTGCCAACAACTTTGCTCAGATTTTTCAATGTCTTTGGCCCCCGTCAACGCCCTGACCATGAATACGCAGCAGTTTTACCAAAATGGATCTGGCTTGCGATGCAAGGTCAACCAATCGATGTTTATGGTGACGGCACTGCCTCTAGAGATTTCACCTACGTAGACACAGTCTTAGATATTGCCATGACTGCTATGAATGAAAAGGTTGTTACGGAAGGTGCAATGAACCTGGCCTACGGTAATCGAATCTTTCTGAACGACACAATTGAAATGTTAAAGAAACACTTTCCAGATTTACAAGTCAATTACAAATCTGAGCGTTTAGGCGATGTAAAAGAATCACAAAATGACCCAGAGTTACTGAAGAAACTCTTTCCTAAGGTCCAACCGAAAGAGTTTGAAACGGCTTTGTCAGAGACAATCGAGTGGCTTAAAGAGTTTGGTCAGAGTGTTGCCAACGGTCCTGCGACCACTGATTAGCACCTGCTTATATGTGCGGAATAACTGGTGGCGTAGGGGTTAGTGCGCCCAGCAAATTACTTCTTGATGCTCAACTCAAATCAATTGAGCACCGTGGCCCAGATGACACAGGAAGCTACATAAACCAAGGTATTAGCTTGGGTATGTGCCGCCTAGCCATTGTTGAGATTGCCTCAGGTAAACAACCAGCATCTGATGCTTCCGATAAGATAAATATTGTCTGGAACGGTGAAATCTACAACTACCGCGAACTACGCTCAGAACTTGAACAACGAGGAATCCACTGCCGAGATTCCAGCGAATCCGAAGTTGTAATTAACCTTTATCTTGAGTTTGGTCTTGATTTCATCAACAAACTCAACGGCATGTTTGCAATTGCAATTCATGATGCTCGTGATAATTCACTTCATTTAATTCGGGATCGCATGGGGAAAAAACCTCTATGGATCTCACATCTAAGCGATGGAACTATGTTCTTTGCTTCAGAGGTTCGAGCGTTAATGTTGGCGCGTCCAGATCGCACACTGCGCACCGATATGGTCGCCGAAGTCATGCAGTATGGCTACATCAATTCGCCTAATTCTGCCTTCAATGAAATTTCTCAAGTTCCTCCAGCATCAGTACTGACCTGGTGCGAAGGAATAACAAGCACAAGAAAGTATTGGGAGCCAGATTTTGATACAAAGGTACAAATCCCATATAAAGAAGCTCTAGAAGTAACAAAGAAACTAATTGAAGAATCAGTTGAACGCCGATTGATCTCTGAGCGCCCCCTTGGATCCTTCTTGAGCGGTGGGTATGACTCGACCATCGTTACCGCCTATATGGCAAAGCTAATGAAAGAGAAAGTACAAACCTATTCAATTGGTTTTCATAGCGCTCAATTTAATGAAGCCCATCATGCAAAACAGGTGGCTAACTACCTTGGCACTAACCACCATGAAGAGATTCTCAGCCCAGATCCAGCTTTAGTCGTTGAAAAGATCTCTCATGTACTAGACCAACCATTTGCTGATTCTTCAATTGTCCCAACCTATTTATTGGCCAAATTCGCCCGTGAAAACTTGATTGTTGCACTGAGCGGGGATGGTGGCGATGAGGTTTTTGGTGGGTATGACCGATACTTAGCAGCACCAATGCTTCAAAGGTTAAATCCTATTCTTGGCATTACTAAATATGGATTGAATATCGCAAATACGTATTTGTTGAAAAGTAACAGAAAGATTAACCGCGCAGGGACGCAAATGAAGTCAATTCCTTCATTAGCAGAACGATATTTTTCAATTCAGTCTCTCGTTCAGCGGAGTAATTTGCAAAGTCTACTTACCGAGAACATCTTCACCGATGTAATTTCTACTGAATTTATAGATCATTTCAATCAAGCCTTAAGTTTAGCAAAGTTAGATCAATTAATACGATCTGATCTAACCTACTATTTACCCGGTGATATTCTCGCTAAAGTTGATATTGCAACCATGGCTAACAGCCTTGAACTTAGATCTCCGATGCTAGATGTGAACGTTGTTGAATGGGGCATATCTCTTCCGCGTAAATACAAGATCAAAGGATTTGAAACAAAACGCATTCTTAAAGATGTTGCCCGCTCACTTGTTCCCGCTGAATTAATTGATCGCCCAAAGATGGGCTTTGGAATCCCAAGAGCAGAATGGCTACGGACCGGGATGAAAGAGTTAGTAATTGACACACTTACAGACACAACAGCAACGCAACGTGGTTGGTTTAATCCAAAAGAGGTTTCAAAAGTAATTGACACTCACATGGCTGGTGAAGACAAAGACAACATAATCTGGCCTATGTTGATGCTAGAACTATGGGCTAGGACTTGGCTCGACTAGATAAAAGTTTCATATAAAGTTCTTCATGGTCATGCACTAAGCGCTTAACTCCAAAGTTAGACAAGGTGAACTCTTGGGCTGCAGCGCCCAATTTGGCTCGCAAAGCCTTGTCGTTTACTAGTTTTTCTAGGGCATCGGCAATTTCCTGCACATCCAACCCGGTAACTATTCCTGTCAATCCATCTAAGACAACTTCGGGGACAGATCCAACGTTAGTTGTCACCACAGGAAGCCCTGCCATACCTGCTTGAATCAAACTTAACGGAGTACCTTCATTGTCACTAGTTAGGACAACCATGTCAGCAGATGACAAGACTCTTTCGATATCGCTTTGCCAACCAAGAATAGTGACGGGCAAATTTTCTTGTTTGATTCTTTCTCTGCAAACATCCAATAATTCACCATCGCCAGCGATAGAGAAATCTAAATTAACACCACGCTTCTTTATTTCACTAACAACATCCAAGAATCTATCAGGGCGTTTAATTTGAGTTACTCGCCCAATAAAAGCGCACTGCAGACTGATAGCGGGCAAGGTAAGAGCATTTCGTGACTCTTTCCTATCAGGTAACACTCCAATTGCTAATCCAGGTGGCATCAATCCAAATTTATCTTTAGTGCCAATCTCTGCATTCAGTAGGTCTTGTCTGACCTTGTCTCCAACAGCTAGCAGTTGATGAGTAAAGAGAGCTAAGAATTTTTCAGCAATTACAACTAGTGATCGCTTAAATGGCCCAAAATATCCATTAAGCAAATGCCCATGAAAAGTGTGCACGCGAATTGAAGGCTGCAGTGAAACGATGGATGCAACACGTCCCAAAAAACCAGCTTTTGCAGTGTGGGTATGAATGACATGAGGTTTAAAATCACGAATCTCACTAACCAGGGAAGTAAAAGCTTTTAAATCTCCGCCCAAACTTACTCGCCTACCAAAACCTTGAATACGAACAGCTTTAACATCTGTTGCAACAGTGTCTAAGTAGTCTGCTTCATCGGTAGCGCAATAACCTGTATACAAGCGATGGTCGAAATGATCTGAATTAAAACCTCGCATCAATCCTGAAACCTGAACCGCTGGGCCACCCACATTCATGCGGGCGATAATGCGCATAACCCGGATAGGGGTTTCAACTGATCTGGTCACTGACCAATCCTCTCCTATGCTGTGGGCAAAGATCCGATTAAACCCAGCCAAGCAAATGGGCAAATATTTCTACTCTGAGCAGTTAGGATTGCAGATATGAGCGCCCAAAAGACCCAAACACTGGCCATTATCGGGCAAGGCTATGTGGGACTCCCCTTGGCCATGGCTGCTGTTGATGCCGGATGGACCGTAATCGGGGTCGACAACTTTGAGGCTAAGGTCTCTCAAATCAACTCAGGTTCAAGCCCTGTTGAAGACATTTCAGACGAGCAGTTGAAGTCAGCTATCGCAAAAGGTGCATACAGGGCAACAACTGATTTTAGCGCTGTGTCCGAAGCATCAGTGATAACGATCTGTGTGCCAACCCCACTAGATGACAAACGCGAACCAGACCTTGAACTACTTCGCAGTGCAGCAAGAGGGATAGCCCCATTTGTTTCAAATGAAACCTTAGTTGTGAGTGAATCAACGTCATATCCAGGAACGCTTCGCGACGTAATTATTCCAATAGTTACTGAGTTGAAACCGAAAGAATCACAAAAACTATATTTTGCTAGTGCACCTGAACGTGTAAATCCAGGCGATCCGGTTTGGGATCAAAAAAATACTCCGCGTCTAGTTGGCGCTATCGATGAGTCATCAAAAAAGAGAGCATTGGAATTTTACGAGTCAATTTGCGATGCAGCAGTATCTGTTTCAACACCTGAAGTCGCTGAGGCCGCCAAGTTATTGGAAAACACTTTCAGGCTTGTGAATATTGCTTTAATCAATGAATTCACACAATTGTGTTCTGCAAATACCATAAATGTTCATGAAGTCATTGATGCTGCATCTTCTAAGCCATACGGCTTCATGCCATTCAGGCCAGGCGTTGGCGTTGGCGGACATTGCATCCCAGTTGATCCTTTATATCTAACATGGTGGGCTAGACAAAGCGGAGTTCAAGCAAAGTTTGTGGAATCAGCAGATTTAATTAATCACGAGATGCCAAAATATGTCGCCGAAAGAGCTTTAGGTTTAGTGGAGAGAAAAACTGATTCCACCAGAGTTCTAATCCTCGGAGTTGCCTATAAGCCAGGCGTTGCAGATGTCCGTGAAACACCTGCAACTGAATTAAGAAATCACCTAATCAGTAAGGGAGCTACGGTCGCATGGCACGATCCATTGGTTTCTCAATGGGAAGGTTCAACACCAGTTGGCCTTGGGTGGGATTGCGATGTTGCCATCTTGGCAACTTCGCAGCCAGGAATGGATTTTAGAGAACTGACTTCAAAAGGTATTAAGATTTTAGACTGCACTAACTCAATAAAGGGCCTTGCCGGGGTTACTTCTCTTTAAGAATGTTTCTTCATGTCATCAGAGATGTCTGAAATTATTGTTGAAAGATCTCGCTGAGGCGTCCATCCCACTAATTGCTTAATTAAATCAATATTAGGTACACGACGTTCCATATCCTCAAAACCATCGCCGTACGCTTCAGAATACGGAACATAGACGATTTCACTCTTTGACCCAGTTTCACCGATGATCTTTTTTGCGAGATCATTAATTGAAATTTCGTTATCATTACCAATATTGATAACTTTACCGATCGTATTTTCAGCAAATGCAACACTAACTACCGCATCTATCACATCGTAAACATGTGCAAAGCATCGAGTTTGTTCACCATCACCGTAGATCGTGATTGGTTTGTTAGACAAAGCCGCTTCAACAAATCTCGGAACAACCATTCCGTATGCGCCAAGTTGACGCGGACCAACAGTATTAAAAAATCTAACAATTCTTGTTTCCAACTGTTTTTCAACAAAATAAGCGTAAGCCAAGGACTCATCTATCGCCTTTGCTTCGCTGTACGACCAACGCAACGTGACAGGACTTCCAAGAATTCGGTCATCTCCTTCTTTTAGAGAATTTGCAATGTTCTTTCCATAGACTTCACTACTACTTGTCAAGAAGAATGGAGTATTCGAAGCATGAGCTGCCTCTAGCACATTTTCAGTTCCACGAATATTTGTTAATAAACTGTCTAATGGATGATTAACAATATTAAACACGCCTACCGCGGCCGCAAGATGAAAAACATAATCTGCGTTCTTGAAAAGCGGTTTTAAAACACCCGAGTCTAGAATTGAACCTTCAATAAGCTGGAAATGAGGGGAATCGATAACTTCACGCAGGTTAGATAAGCGACCGGTTGAACCCAAGTCTAGGACGGTCACTTGGTGGCCATCTTTTACAAGCCGCTCGCATAAATGAGAACCAATAAATCCCGCCCCACCAGTGACTAAAATTCTCATTTCTGAAGGATACGCTACTTTGCTATTGAATACTTTTAACCAAATTGCAGATCTATAATTGATGAAAATTGAGGGCAAAACAGTACCTTTTGGGGCAGTTGCTAGGGAGTATGACTGCTTTTCGGTCTTACCTCCAAGCCGCATTAACGATCTGATAAAAATTGCCGCGAGCCTAGCAGAATGCGTTGCGAATGTTGTATTCGATTGTAGAGTTTGCTCTAGAGTTCATTCATCATGCGAATACTTCAAGTCCTCCCGCACCTCTCAAAAGGCGGAGCCGAGCGTGTCGTTGTTGAATTGTCAAACTCATTAATTCATGGCGGCCATGAAGTCACTTTACTCTTAGCCTTTCCTGTGGATCCTGACCTAAATCAGCAATTTCTAGATGAAAAAGTTCGCGTTCAATTTTTGTCTGCAATTTCTAAAAATCGAATTTTGTTATATCTAAAAACACCTTTTCACATATTGAGATCCTGGAAAGACTTGAAAACATACGACGTAATCCATTGCCATCTAACTTTTGGCTTAGTATTTGGATCTTTCATTTCTCTATATCGCAAAATTACACGAACAAAGAACCTACGATTAATAGCAACTTGCCATGTAGTTGGAGTTGGCATATCTCGTACCCGTAGAATTATCAATGAACGTTTGTCATATTTTTTTGATGTATTTGCTCTGATGGCACAAGATACACAATGGCGAAACTTCATCTCCGTCAAGAAGAAGTCAAACATTCATGTTGTCGTAAATGGCATCACGACAAATGTGATGAAAGGCAAATTGAAGGAGTCAAGAAATAAGCCTCTTTGGACCGTCGGGTCCATTAGCCGTCTTCAAAAGGAGAGGAAGCCTTGGCTATTTCTGGAGGTATTTGCGGAACTTCATGACTTAATGAACGGGCAAGTGCGCTTCGTTCTTGGTGGCGAGGGGCCTGAAAGAGCCAATCTGATTGGACTATCGGAAAAGCTTAATCTAAGGGGGAGTTTATCAATGCCGGGTTTAATTCAAGATCCGGAGATTTTTTTGGACGATCTTGACCTTTATATCGCACTAAATGTTGAAGAGGTCACTGGAATTGCTGGCCTAGAGGCAGTCTTTTCAGGCATCCCCACAGTCAGTATTCAACTTTCCCCAACCTATAAAAAAGGGGCAAACGATTGGATTTGGTCTGACCAAGACCCACAAATTGTTGCAAGGGAGATTGCCAGATTGTTGGGGAATCCTAGAAAATTAGCTGAAGTTGTTAAAGATCAGCACCGCGTAGCGATTCGGGATTATTCTATCGAGCGCATGCGGGACGGCTATCTAAATCTCTATTCCAAATAGGAATGAACACTCCGATGACGCTATTTCGAAACGGTCAATGAATGATAAACAGGGGTACACGATCTAGAATCACTGTAGAAATCAAAATCTTCAAGAAAGGCTGTCCTCAGTGGAGAAAATAATTGTGGCTCTGATTGGCTATGGGTACTGGGGGCCAAATCTAGCAAGGAATATCGTGTTGAATTCAAATTATCAACTCGTGGCTATTGTTGACCAAGATGAAAAACGAAGGTCAATAGCGAATTCTCTCTACGGTGTTTCAACCTATGCATCACATGAAGAGATTGGAACTACGCAAAAAATAGATTTAGTGATAATTTCCACACGCCCAAGCAGTCATAAATTTCTTGCATCACATTTCATCAAGAATCATGTAAATGTTTTAATTACGAAACCTTGTGGGATGTCTTCTATAGAAGCCGATGAAATAGCATCACTTGCTAAAGAATTTGGAGTTGAAGTTTTTTGTGATTTTACTTATCATTATTCGCCTCTAGTTCAGTTTCTCACCACAAATCCACTGGCAAACGCGATTGTAAAAGAGATGCGTGAATACACTTCTTATCGAACGTCACTTGGAATAGTTCAATCGGATGTGGATGTTTTAGCTGACTTAGCAGTTCACGATATCTATATTTTGCTCCTACTAAAATCAGAGCTCCCAATTTTCGTAAATTGTCTGAGGACCAATACCTCAGATGATTCACAATTGCAAGCCGCATTCCTTACCCTCACATGGGCCGATGGGTTCACTGCGGCACTTCATGTTAGTTGGAATTCTCCAAAGAAGGTGAGATTGATTTCAATTGCAAGCAAGGATCGTGGAGTGTTCTTAGAAGAGATGAACCGTGAAGCCCCAGTCCAACTTGTTCATTTTGCGCCTAACAATTCAGACTACGGCGCACTTACCGCTGAAGAGAGGTATACTAGAAATGTTAGTTTTACCATGGGTAACATTGAAGCACCACAGATAGAAATGTTCGAAGCTCTTGCCCAGGAGACTGCACTGATTGCGCAAGCACTCAGAGTATCGGATACGGACTCAACAATCCCCACTGCGCGAACTGCCGCAAATGTCTGGAGAGTTGTTGAAGCTCTTCGTGAGTCGAACCGACTGGGTGGGGTGGGCCAGAATGTCTAAGAACGAGACCGTTCCTTTCAATGACTTATCTAGAATTCACCTTCCGCTGCTTGAACAATTTAGTGGCGGACTCACGCGACTAGTTGAAAGTTCAAGCCTAGTACTGGGACAAGAGGTCGCCAAATTCGAAGAAGAATTGGCTCTGGCTGAAGGATGCGATTTCGCCATCGGCGTCAATAACGGCACATCTGCCATTGAGTTGACGTTGAGAGCATTAGACATTGGCGATGGCGATGAAGTTATAACTACGGCGTTCACATTTGTTGCCACATGCTTCTCGATCTTGCAAACAGGCGCTATTCCAGTTTTGGTTGATATTGATCCGCTAACTGGTTTGTTAGACCCGACCAGAATTGAGCAGGCATTAACCGCAAAGACTAAGGCAGTTGTTTTTGTTACTTTGCACGGTAGAGTAGAAAATCTAGAGCAGATACAAGCTATTTGCAAAGCTCATAATTTGAGTTTTGTCATCGATGCGGCGCAATCCCATCTCGGTACTTTTAATGGAAGGCCGCAGTCAGAGTTTTGTGATGCCGCAACCTTGTCTTTCTACCCAGGCAAGAATTTAGGGGCATTAGGTGAAGGAGGCGCAATTTTGACTAATTCAGTAGATGTTAAAGACAGACTCCTACTTATGCGAGATTGGGGGGCAGGTGAAAAGTATAACCACACAGTCTGGGGTGGAAATTTTCGTCTCGAATCTTTGCAGGCATCTTTTCTAAGGATCAAACTGCGCGAATTGAAGGGTTGGACCCAAGAGAGACAACGGATTGCCGACATTTACCATCAAAGATTGAACCATGATTATCTTATGAAGCCTATCGGTCAGGAAGGCTCGCACGTTTACCATATATTTTCAGTCAGAGTTAGTAACCGAACAGAGTTTTGTGACCACTTAAATCAGAACCAAATTGGATTTGGGTTTCACTATCCAAGAGCAATTCATGAGCAGCCTGCATACGCAGCCCGCATTTTGATGCCAACCTCACTGACGAATGCTGAATACCTTGCAAAAACAACAGTCTCCCTCCCTATTTTTCCTGGACAGTCAGATTTAGAGATTGATAAGGTTGTTGAATATGCAAATAGTGGATTTATCCAGTCACAACATTAAGCTCAGATTTGGACACTGGTGATTTTGTCACACCTGATAACGCTCCTTAGGAAGCCTTCTATATTTCATTTTAATGAGCTCACTAAATATCTGTCTCTGCTCCCGAATCAATTTTTCGGGATTCATTAAATCCAACGCCCAGTCGCGGGCAGCTATCCCCATCCGTCGGGCTTCTATTGGATTCTCAAGCATGAAATCTCCTGCCTCCGCCATCGCCTTTACATCAAGGTACTTTACGAGAATCCCGGTCTGCCCTGTTTTTACTATCTCTGGGTGACAATCGGTGTCATAGGCAACAATCGGCAGTCCAGCCAACGCCGCCTCAGTGAGCGCCCTACCCATAGAGGGAGAGAGAACTAAGTCCATGCGGGGAAGCAATCTTGCCAGAATTTGCTGGTCAACATTACCGAGAAAATGAATGCGATCTGCTATTCCTAATTCTGAGGCCAATTTCATTAGTGAATCTCGCTGGCTTCCATCCCCAAAAATGTAAAGTTGCGAATCGATAGAGCTTTTCATAGCTTTAAATGACTTTAAGGTATCGTCCACAATTTTCAAATTTTCGAGCCTCGAAATAGTGCAGACCTTGTAACCTTTGTGACTAATTTTGGCTTGCTCTGAGGGAGAGTATGTACGAAGTTCTGGTTCTATAAAATGTTCTGGATAAATTGCATTACCGAGCCGGAAGTATTTCACTTGTTCTGCCTTCGCACCGAATAGCACGGCATAATTGAAATTATCTTCATTTTGAACGAGAACGCAATCAGCGCGCCTTAAAAGATACCTTTCACAAAATGCCTCCGCATTAGTGCTCCTAAATACTCTAGGTTGCAGTGGAACACCCGTGTATCTCCTAATACTGTCTGGGTTTCCCCAGGTACCTACGATAAACGGAAGGCGCTTAACGCGGGAAAGTAGAAATCCAAGCAAGCCGTTATACCGAGGGTCTTCAGCCCGAATAAGCAGATCTTTCTCTTCCCGAAACAACCAAACTAGATAAAAAATTAATCCAATCTGAGAAATCATAAAGTTCAAAAGTGGAAGTTTCCTCAAATGCCAATATCTACCAAATTTTGCCTCGATGAAGATTTGATTTGATGAATGGTTATATGTTGTAATTCTGCCGTACCGCTCTCTAGAATTGAAATTGAATTCCACGGTTGCGGCAGCATGAACGGTATATACCGTGTCAAAGAATCCACCCAAATCTTTTGAGGTAGCGAAGTCAAGTAGATTTCTCTCGCAAAGCACCTTATATGGGTATGCAGATTGAAAAACGAGAAGTTTCATTTTATGACCCCCTTCGAGAATTGTTTAGAAATAACCGACCGAGCGCTTTCCCTTTATCGAATTCTCTCGATGCCAAGTAGGAATCCTCTCATTCAGGTTACAAATTCACTGATCGCCACAAGGGTGTCTATTGGAGCATTCTGAGGGTTTTTCTCCGTGAGAGAATCAAAGTAAGCGCCAATTTAGGAGTTGCCCCAAGATAGACTCGAGGGGTGGATCTTTGGGAACTTCAAAAGAAGTCGTACGCCCTTCTCAAAAAGCGAGGGAAACGCAAGTACCTGATTGCTGTTGCTATTCAAATGTCACTGGGTGTTTTCGATATTCTCGGCATAGCACTCGCTGGTGTTATCGGAATTTTAGCCTCGAGCACCTTGACTCAATCCCCTCTTCCAACTCCTATTAAAGATGCTCTTTTATTGTTTGGCTTATCAGATCGAAAAGTTGGAAATCTCATAATAATTCTTTGTTTTGTGGCCTTGCTTTTCTTTGCGTTAAAAACCGTACTTGCCCTCTACTTTTCCCGAAGAAGCTTTAGATTCCTGGCACATCAGCAAAGTCGAATCACTTCCTTGTTAGTTTCGAAAGTACTTAATTCGGAATACATCTGGTTACGCCGCCAAGAGCCGCACCAGCTCTCCACCGCCCTTATTCTGGGAGTCTCAGCTGCTACGACCAATTCTCTTGGGCAATTTATGCTGCTGATTTCTGAGATGGCTCTGATTTTGTTTTTTTTAATTATTCTGGTCGTGGTCAACCCGCTAGTTGGTGTCTTTACTATGCTCTACCTCGCGGTTGTTGTCTTTACCTTAAGGCAAATTATTGGTAAAAAAGTCTCTGAATTTAACCGGAATTTGGGAGACATGCAGGTTGTCAGTAGAGTAACGCTTTTTAGTGTTCTGAAGTTATTCCGAGAGATTCGAGTTTTCCGACGGACTCGGTGGTTTGAAGACAGACTAGAGGGTTTATCTGAAGACCGTGCCCAAAACTTTGCTAATGACATGTGGATTCAGCAAGTTCCAAAATATATGTTGGAGATTGCAATGTTGGTTGGCGCTACGGGATTACTCGCAGCAGGTGAGATTCTTACCAATTCTGAGCAGATGGCCCCAGTACTTGCCATTTATCTAACGGCTGCAGGGCGATTATTTCCTTCCCTCCTTCGAATCCAGAGTGCAATTTTTAGCTTACAGATCCACCAGCACTATGCATCTATGGCCCATGAATTACTAGCAGATCTTGAATTGGAAGAGACGGATTCCGCATACCTTGATGCCCGGAGTCCAACCAAGGCTGGTGGAATCATCACAACAAAAAGCAAACTTTCCGAAAAGGAATTTGTAAAGAATTCAACCGGATCAATCGAGCTAGATAAGGTCTCTTTCCGCTTCGTAAACTCTGAAATTGAAGTCTTAAAAGATCTAACTTTCCAAATCCGGCCAGGTGAGAAAGTCGCAATAGTTGGCCCATCAGGGGCTGGAAAATCAACTTTATGTGACATTCTTTTAGGGCTACTTAGTCCTACATCTGGCCAAGCTGTCATTGGAAACCAGGCTGCAGCATCCTGGGTCAATGAAAATCCAGGAAAGGTCTCGTACCTACCCCAAGAAGTTACTTTAACTAACGGGACTTTGCTTGAAAACGTTTGTCTCGGTATTGAACGCTCGGAGATCGATTGGGATTCATTCGCGAGGGCGGTAAGTCGTGCACAGCTGAAGGAAGTTATTGAACAATTGCCAGAAGGTGTAGAGACAAATCTTGGGGTGGGCGGGACCTCATTAAGCGGGGGTCAGAGACAACGAGTGGGACTTGCACGTGCTCTTTATACAGAACCGGACATTTTGATTATGGATGAAGCAACGAGTGCGCTAGATGCGGAGACAGAGTTTGAAGTAATGAATGCTCTAGATGGTTTAGGACTTCACACCACTGTTGTGACAATCGCCCACCGACTAAGCTCGATTCGGAAATTCCCTCGCATTATTTACCTTGAGGACGGTGCCGTGCTTGGAGATGGAGATCTCAATCAAATACGTAAGCAGATTCCTAAATTTAATAACCAGCTTTTGTTATCGGGGATTTAACAGACCGCAAATATTACTTTAACTTGCAAAGAACCATCATGTGCGGAGGTTTCGAATTCTTGTTTTTAACCTCTTGAAACCTTCTAATTGCAAACCAAACTTTTCTTAGTGTTTCAATGGCAAATCCTCGCTTGGTGGCAAAAAAGAACTCACCCACCCAAACTTCTTCGACCTTGAAGCCATTTTCCTCTACCATCATGGCAATTGAACTCGTTGTGAGGCTTCGTACATGCTGGACAGTGTGGAATTGTGTCTCGCAATTCGGGCAGACAATACTGTTTGCGTCCAAGTTTTCATCATTTGGAGTAGTTAACAATAAGAATCCATCTTTCTTGAGAATGCGCCTCCATTCACTAAAAGTTTTTTGAACCTCAATGTCAATAATGTGCTCGATAACTTCTAGTGCATACACCAAGTCTAACTCTTTGTCAGGGATCAAATTTGAATCAGAGACACCTACGAAATTATTAGACTCGTGAGGGATTTGAGATACGACATCCTTTTGGTCTAATCCAAAGATCTTGTGCCCCCTAGCTGCAAAACCCTTACCAAAGTTGCCTGTACCGCAACCCCAATCGCATATGACTTTTGGAGTTGATAGAAAGTTGCTGGGCAAAATCTCATTCATTCTTCGGAGAATTGCTTTGCCAGAGCCTTCTGACATCCATGCGCCATGGTTGCTTTGGTTCTTCAGGTATGAGCTCCAAAAAAAAGCAACATTTGACTCATTCCATTCGATCTTACTTTGTTCGCCCATGATTGTTACCCTCCAGAGTCGAGTATAGCCATCTTGCTCGAAAGATATGGTGAATGCCGGAATTTACTGAGTGCTGAATCTGTCCCAACTTCAAATGTGACATGTTAACAAACAAACTGAGGCCCACTTCAAAAAGACCACAAAAAGAACTAATTGCTCGTTCAGGTTGAAACACCCTTTCGAAAGCTCCTTTCCGTAATCAAACTGAAATAGATTTTATATTTTGCCACTAAATATAGGGGCAAATAACAGACTAGTTATTGTTTAGTTTGGACGCTGGGCGCGCGCAACTACGCCATTTCCACCTTTAAATGATTTTATGTTTTCTAAGTTCAGCGCTACAAGCGTCTTATGTATTTCAGAAGGGCGACGACGGTGCTTGTACCAATCGGTCAAACTGTCATAGGTGTCTAAGAGGCCCCACTCGTCTCGAAGCTCTAAGGGTAAGTCTGGAATCTCATTTCCGAAATATACGACTGGAAAAACAACATTGAGGAGCTTCCTGTATATGCGATTATTCGAGATTAGGTAGAACGATTTTGCCCGTGAGTAAAATTTAGAGGCGAGATGGAAGGCCTTTTCAGGGGAAAGGCGTTTTAGAATTGCTCGAACAATAGGCGCGGTGCGTAAATTCCAAGCCATCGACTTTCCATAGTGATCAATTAGAAGCCAGCCTCCAGGCTTTAAATATTGAGCAAGCTGTTTAATCGTGGCCTCAGGATTTGGAGTATGTTGAATCACTCCTAGGCAGAATACAATGTCAAAAGTACTGGGAAGCAATGGTAATCGTGCCACGTCTGCTTGTATTACTAGATGTTTCGGCGATAAGGGGAAGTTCTCTATATTTGCATCGACGGCTTGACTCAAATCTGCAGAACAAACGGTTGCACCGGACTCTAGTAAAATTTCAGTAAACCTTCCTGCCCCACACCCAACTTCCAATACTGTCTTATCTTGCAGATGACCCCAGATTTGGTTGCCGCAAACCTCCTCAACTCTTGCTTTGGAGACATTTGTTCCTGAGTAAGAATCAAGTTGAGTTTTTGGGAATCTTTTCCATTGGTATCCGAATGCTTCTGTGTATTCGTCATTTGTAAAGCGCGGGACATTGTTCAAAATAGTAAATGAGCAACCTGATGTGCAGAATAGCGATTCCAGATCAGCCTTCAGTGGCTGTAAATGCTCCGGGCAGAAGAGCGGTACGTTTGTATGCATCATCGGGCCAATATAGTGCTCATAAAGTGAGTTTCTGGTTAAGAGGCCCCGACATCGGCCTAAAATCTTAAGCTAAGAAGGCATTCATTTCTGAAGTGACCTTTTAGAATTTATACCGAGTGCCAAAAAACATTGAAAATGCGTTGTTATTTGTGGACAAAGTTAATGAACGATTTTTCTATGCCAACGAACAATAATTACATTGATCTATGCGCGATATTCGGTAATAGCAACATGCGCATCTGAAGGCAGCTTTGATTTCAGATTTATTGAGCTTTTAATCCACCTCAACAAGAGTATCTATGTCACGTTCAAGATAATTAGCACCGGTTTTGGGGCAGATAAATTTTCCAGCGCCAGCATCGGTTAATGGTATTCCTGCCCTCCCCACCCAACTCATTCGCTTTGCTGGGACACCTGCCACAAGAGCAAACGCCGGAACATTCTTAGTGACTGTTGAGCCCGCTGCAACAAGCGACCATGCGCCAATTTCTAGTGGTGCAATACATATACTGCCAGCCCCAATAGAGGCACCTTCGCGAATTGTTACTCCAACTAAATTCCAATCATTTCCGCTTTTTTGTGACTTATCAGGGTTTACTGCACGTGGGTACTCATCATTGGTAAGTATGACTCCAGGACCGATAAACACTCCCCGTTCCAACACGGCAGGTTCATAGAGCAGTGCATAATTTTGTATTTTGCTGTTTACGCCGATGTGCACACCATTACCAATATAAACACCGCGCCCGATATTGACATTTTCCCCAACAATACAATCTTCGCGCACTTGTGCGTAATGCCAAATAGTAGTGCCATCGCCAATTTGTGCATTAATAGCTACATCAGCAGTTGGGTGGATTTTATGCATACATTAACCTTACCTATTGAGCGACCACAATCAAAGGATTATTGATTCAGGCCCTGCAATTTCAAAGTTCTCATTTTTGTTCATGCAATACAACCCTAGATAAGTTACTAATCTCGACCATTCAAAATCTACCGTGGCTTGGGCCGGGATCGAACCGGCGACCTAACGATTTTCAGTCGTTCGCTCGTACCAACTGAGCTACCAAGCCAACAAAGATCTTGCTAGCAGTTGCCCGCTAGTACGCATGGCACACAAA
>Ga0164293_10002030_pt1 | contig 17136 bp, 26 predicted proteins | sample GEODES118metaG_FD_111487 | JGI IMG/M metagenome (GOLD analysis project Ga0164293, IMG submission 111487) | Eutrophic lake water microbial communities from Lake Mendota, Wisconsin, USA - GEODES118 metaG | ecosystem: Environmental > Aquatic > Freshwater > Lake | place: USA: Lake Mendota...
ACAATCATCCCTGTTTTTGTTTGAGGTTCAACAAAAATGTAAGCCTTTGGTCCAACCGTTGGAACAGTTGGTGAGGTAGACATTGTTCTTAGGTCTTGCCCCTGAGTTGATTCAATTGAAGTTTGTTCAACTGGTTCGAATACGTCATCTTTACTACAAGATACGAATAATACTGAGGTTGCGAATAACGCAACGAATAATTGTTTTAATTTCATGGTCATAATTTATAAGTGTTTTTTAAATATTTTTTCGATTGAATCTTCCTCTTCAACAGACAAAGAATAATACTTATTTTTAAGTAAGTCCAATTTTTCAATAAAGTCGGACTCCATTCTGCCTCGTTTATCGTTACCCTCTGATTTAAAGGTAATAACACTCTCAGGAAGATGGTTTTCTTTAACAAGATATTCAATTAATTCTTTAATTTCCCAACTACTACAAGAGTCAACAAACTCAATTGGGTCGATGTCAATATCATCTGGTGTAAATTCTGGCATACGGTATATTTTTAAATCTGTTTATGTTTTAATTCTTGACAAAGATATACAAACAATTTGATTTTGGAAAATATTTGTAGATATTTATTATTATGATGATAGACAAATTAATTACGTGTCTTTTGGGAATTAACCAAAAATATGAGAACTCGGGAGCTTTGAGATGTGGAAAACCTCGAACCGTTAACTATTGCTAAATCATTAGTATAATAGAAAGGGGTCGAATTCGACTCCTTTTTTGTTTTTATCACCTAAATAAACTATGTTTGTAAAAATTGGATTAAAATGAGTACGGTATTGGTATTAAATTACGACTATACCCCTCTTAATGTAACAAGTGTTAGGAGAGGTTTTGTATTGGTGGACAAAGGGAAGGCTGAAGTTATCAAATCAGACGAGAACCCTATTGTTACTGGTTACAATGTCCACGTGCGTCCAGTTATCATCCGACTATTAAAATACATAAAATATCAGGTAAGGAAGTTAAGGGCGAACAGGGCAAGAATTTATAAGAGAGATAATCACGAATGTGTTTATTGTGGGTCAAAGAAAGACTTGACCTTAGACCACGTTATGCCTAAATCAAGAGGAGGAGGTAATGAGTGGACTAATCTTGTTACGTCTTGTTTTAAATGCAACCTTAGAAAAGGTAATAGAACACCAGACGAGGCAAAGATGTTTTTGAAACAAAAACCTTATGTTCCAACATTGATTAATGATAATGCGACCCTTCAAAAGGTTTGGAATGATTATCAAAAATCATTTGTTTATTAGAAAAATTTACTAAATTTAAAAATACACTTATGACAACAGAGACTAAACTAAAAGTAGGTATAGTTCTATCAGTTTTAACACTATTATGGTCAACAGTAATGTGGAGTAATAGTATTGAAACCGTTAAATTACAGTCAAGTACGATTGAACTACAATCAAATACGATTGATAGTTTACACGATGAACTATTTAACACCAAAGTTGAAAACTTTAGACATGAGTTAACTCGAGAAGAAATTCTCAAACCAAATAAAAAAATAAATAAACAATACGAAGAGTATTACAATCACGAAACAGAGTAAAATGCAATCAGAGAATTACACAAACCCAGAACAAGCAGGTGAAGGACAGAATCCTCAAGACCTAATTAACGCGTCTTTAATCTTCGCAAGAGCTTTAGGATTAATCTTAAAGAACGGTGAAGGTATTGTTGTTGACGTTGTAGGAGACATCAATTTAGGTCCTGAAATTAAAAAAGTAATTGTATTTGAATACAATGACCAAGTCCACATTTATAAATGTGAAGAAGACTTAGAAGAAGGAACTGCAGTAAACATGGACACAAATAAGGAGGGTCCTGAAGTTATAGAACCAAACGCAGAGCCTGAAACTGAGGCATAATTTTTTTTAAAAACATATAAATGAGAGTATTAGGATTTTCGGTGGGGCATGATAAAGGTGCGGTCATTATTGAGAACGGAAAAGTTGTTGTTGGGATAACCCAAGAAAGAATTTCCAGAATAAAACATGACGGAGCTCACCAAGGTGGAATAGTCCCATTTGAATCAATTAATTATTGTTTAAATGCTCTTAGCATTACACATAGAGATATTGATTATTATGTATATAGTACCACAGAGATTGAGGACACAGCTGGAAATCAATTCTTTTCAAAATACCATGACCTTAAAAGAGAGATATTATATTTTATCCCTCACCATTTAGCTCATGCATATTCCTCATTTTTTAGTTCAGGTCTTGATGAGTCAGCGGTTATTGTTGCTGACGCATCAGGAAGTATTTTAAACTTTAAAAACAAACTAAATCTTTGGTATGAAAAAAACCGAGATGGTCTTGACACCAACGAGGATTGGACAGAGGGTATTTCAATATACAACTTTAAAAAAAATGAGTACTCAGAGGTATATAAGAAATGGATAAAATATCCTGTACCACTTGATACAGACGAAGACACTTCTTTAGGTACAATGTATTCAACAGGGTCATTACAACTAATTTTTGAACCAAAGAGTCAAACATGGCCTGCGGGTAAACTGATGGGATTGGCATCTTATGCTAATCCTGACATTGTTGCGGAGGCTCCGTTTTTTGTTGAAGAACTTGAAAATGACATTAAACTTTCAAATAATCGAATATATCCTAGGGTTTCTTGGAAGTCTGATTTCTATTCGAGAGCTTGTGTTGCAGGTATCTACCAAAGAGAACAAGAAAGAGCGTCATTAATTTTAGCCAAAATGGCAAAAAATCTCACAGACAGTAAAAACATTTGTGTTGCTGGTGGTTCATTTCTAAACTGTAATTCAAATGAAATAATTTTGAATTCGGGACTTTTTGAAAATTGTTATTTCTTACCTCCGAGTGACGACAGTGGAATACCGTTAGGATGTGCTTGGTACGCCTACCAACAGTTGACTGAAATTGAGGAAACTGAAAAAATGAGTCCTTATTTTGGTAAAACATACTCAAAGAGTGAAATTTTTGAGGCATTAAACGAACATCCTGATTTAAGATATTCTGAGTTTGGAAATTTTGACGAGCTACTTGATATTGTATCTTATCATTTAACTCAAAATAGAATTATAGGGTGGTTTCAGGGAGGTTCTGAAATAGGCCCGAGAGCTTTAGGTAATCGTTCAATATTAGCATCCCCAATAGAGAAATGGATGACAGGTCATATTAATTCAGATATCAAACATAGAGAGTGGTATAGACCTTTTGCACCTGCAGTTCTTTTTGAACAACAGGGTGAAGTTTTTGAAAGTTCAGTTTATTCACCGTATATGTTGGTAACCACAACTGTTAAGGAAGAATGGAGAAATAGAGTCCCCGCAATTACACATATCGATAATTCGTCAAGACATCAATCAGTAACTCTTGAGAATAACCCAAGATTTCATTCTTTAATTTCTAAGTTTTATGAAAAAACGGGTGTACCTGTTTTATTAAATACAAGCTTTAATGGACCACACGAACCTATTGTGGAAACACCATTAAACGCCATTAATACTTTTTTAAGTAATAATCTTGATATTTTAGTGATTGGTAACATCCTAATTACTCGAGATTAATATTTTACTCAGAGTTAGATAATTTAGAATTATTTGTATATCTTTGTAAAAAATAAAACATATGACTATAGGACAAGATTTTCAAAACTATTACGTAAAACATTTAGGTAAACCATCTTTGGATTTACATAATTTTTCAAACCATATTGAGTCGTCAATGACTCCGTACATTCTTGAGGAAAGAGAATTGAGAGCAACTCAAATCGATATCTTTTCAAGATTAATGAGAGATAGAATTTTATGGGTTGCAGGTCCTGTTAATGACCACATGTCAACTATTGTTCAAGCACAATTAATGTTCTTGGATTCTAACGACAAGGCGGACATTACGATGCATATTGACTCACCAGGTGGAAGTGTAAAATCAGGGTTATCTATGGTTGATGTTATGAACTATATTGCCTGTGATATTAGAACAATTAATACAGGTATGGCAGCATCTATGGGTTCGGTATTGTTGGGAGCGGGGACTAAAGGTAAACGAAGTTCTTTGAAGTATTCAAGAACTATGTTACATCAATCTTCAGGAGGTGCTGGAGGTAATATTCAAGACGCTCGAGTTACATTTAAAGAGTGGGAAAAAATCAACGATACATTATTTGACCTTTTAGGTGAATATTGTGGTAAAACCGCAGAACAAGTTAAACTTGATGCTAGTCGTGATTTATGGTTGGATAGTCAAGAGGCGTTAGATTACGGAATTATTGACGAAATTGTTAAAACAAAAAAGAAGGGTGTTTAACCCTTCTTTTTTTTTAGACTTTAGAACACCCCCTTTATTTTTGTTCGTCAGTTTATAAAATAACGTTTTATCGTCATTTTGCCGTATTAGACTGCTTTAGCAATTGCTTCTTTACCCTTATCGAGTAATCCGCCAAAACCTCCACTGTCCGCCATTCCAGTCTTTAATTTATCATAAACACCAGATGCTTTATCATTCATTTTTCCAAATAATTCACAAACAATACCACTAAGTTGTTTTTCTAAATTGTTTGCAAATGCGGTATCTTTAACTACACCACCTAAGGCGTTTCTTATAAATGTATATCCACTACCAGAAAGACCTTTGTCATTTTGAATCATCATCACTACGGCCTCTGAAAGTGAGTTGGCAATTAAAGTTGTTAACGCCTCGCAACTTTTGAGGGCTTTGGCAAGCTCTAACGGATTCGATGTTATAAATGAAACCAAGAAATTTTTAAAGTAACCTCCAAGTCCAATAGAACTTAAAAGAGAATTAACCAAAGGTTCAACAATAGTCTCAACGGCTCCTCCAAACGAATTACCAAAGATTTTACCTAAAAAATCCATCAAATTTTCGTTTACCATACCTTGTTCATCAAGATATCTAATCTCTTCTAAAAGAGAGTACATCATTTTTTGTTGTTTCTCTTCAGATAACTTGTGAAAGTTTCTTGCGTTACTCTCAGATTCAACAATCATCATGATTCTACTTTCAACTAACTTTTGTTCAATTAAAAGTTTCTCTTTTTTTTCTTTAGTCTCTATAATAGACTTTTTGATTTGTTTTTTTAACATCATTGTTTTTTTTACTCAATTCTCCATTTAGAATCCGATAATGGCCCACCTTCTTTATTACCTTTAAGAATATCCACATAATTATCAATTCTACTTAGAATTCCTCCCCATTTACCTTCAAATTCATTGGCACATGCCTGAACTTTTTCTTTCATCGGTAATAGAGTGTTTGGTTCAACACGTTTTTTAGTTCTCCAAGCTTCGTAATACGCTTCAATAGTATCTCTACAGTCTCTTTTACTTGTTGGAGTCTGATTAGAAATTGCTTTAGTAAATTGTTGTTCAATATTACCTCCGTCAGCACCCACTACATTTTTTGGTGGGAAAAACATAACTAAATCTTCAGCGAACAATGTTCCTGCAGGATAAACAACTTTAGAACTCCAAGTTTGAGCTTCTTCGGCATCTAAATCTTTTCTTAATTTACCACCTAAGTCAGTATATTTTTTAATAACTTTAATTTGTTCAGGTGTTAATCCTCCTGTAACTCCTTTATTAATAATACTTCTGTATAGTGTCACACCATTAACAACTTTCTTTTCGAACATTTGTGGGTTCTCCAAGTTCTCACGAGTTGTTTTAATATCTTTAGCCTCAGCCCATCCACCTTCTTGTTGTACTAAAGCAGTGTCAGCCGCGTTTGCCGCTTGTGTTGCCGCAGTAACCGCTTGTGCCGCCGCTTGTTGAACTTCCGTACAATCCAATTTACCTGGAAGGAATTGGAATTTACCGTTATCGTCAAAAATACCAGCTCTACCGTCAGCAAAGAAATATCTAAATTTACCAGGAGTTTTTGTACTCTCTTGTTTAATTGCAAATTGTAATGCAGGATTCTTAGTTTGCATTGTTACAATTTTACCGTTCTTTACACATCCGTCAGTTAATATTTTATTTAACTTACTTTTTAAATCAGCATCAACTTGTTCTGAAATTAAAGGTTTTTTCATTTTGGAATGCATTTCCAAAATCGCCTCTTTATCTTTTTGAGTAATATTGTTCATTTTCATATTTTTTAAAATTTAGAAATCGGTATTGTCACCGCTAATACGTTGTTCTTCACCTGAAATCTCAGGTTCAACCTCAGTTGGTTTAGATTGACATATTTTAGTCACATCAGCATCTGTAAATGTTGTAAATCCTTTACCACTTAAAGCTGCTTGGGTTTTTGGTCCAAACTTACCGTCAGTAACTAATCCTAAACATCCTTGTACTTTAGCAATTGTGTCGGATTTACATCCTTTTGAGTAAGTTCCTGAACATGGTTTATATCCACCTGTTTTGGAACCTCCTCCTCCACCTTTTTTGGAGCCTCCTCCACCTGAACCTCCTTCATCTTTAATAGATAATAAACTATCTTCAACAATATCTCTTAATGGTCTATAAATTTTTAACCATTCTGAAGTTTGGTCAAAATCATCATCTAAAAATTCCAACAAATCACCTTCACTACCATAATCTTTATTAAATCTTGTGACTAAAGCACAAAAATCAGAAGCCGTTTTTAAAGATTTAAAAGCCCCGTATACCGCTTCCTCATCAGTCCCTACACCTTTCATTGCGTCATATAATTGGTCTGATAAATTTCTGACATCTCCGTCACTAATACCTCTCTTAAGTTTATCAATTTTGGATTTATCGGTTGTACAATATTGGACAATTTTGTCAACTTTAGCTTTGGCATTGTCTTTATCCAAGTACCAAATAACTAAGGGAGTTAATGCTAACGCAGCAGCTCCACCTAAAACCGCACCTCCTAAGGCCGTGGCAGCAACTGCCCCTCCTGCAATATTAGGTGCTAATGTGGCACCAAGAGTAAATGCTGTTCCTGTGGCTCCTCCAGCAACACTAGCTCCAGCTGCGGCAGCTCCTCCTGCGGCAGCGGCACCTAAACCTGTACCTGCGGCTGTTGCAATTCCTGTTTTTGTTAAAGTATCTTGTTCTGAAATTACTTTTTTATTTTCATCCAAAGTTTTAGATGAATCGTATTCCATCATTAACTTTATTCTCTGTAACGCCTCTTCAGGGCTATATTTAGGTTGTACCATGTGAATGTATTTTATTTATAAATATATTGTTATTACCAAATTTGATTAGCAGCCCCTCGAGTAAGTCCTGTTTCCCATTTCTCACCAGCAACTCCTAATTTATTTGCTTTACCTCTTGTTAGTGTATATGTGTCAGCCCATTTAGGAACCGAACCACCACCTGATGATGGTGATGCAGGTGCCGCTGCGGCATCTTGTTCACCCATCTCTCCTTTATTACTCTCCTCAGAATGTTTTTTAAAAAACCCTATTAGGAAATCTACGTCTAATATCATAGTTATAAATATTTTGTAGTTTGTAAAAAAAAATATTATATTTGTGGCATGAGAAAACTGTTTTTATTATTAGTCGTTTTGGTCTTAACTTCTTGTGAACACTATATCACAGAGATTAGTGACCTTACTCTTAGTGGTCTTTACGTTGTTAGTGAAGTTGAGGTGGTTAGTACCGACCCTCAGTATAGTACCAACACTAGTTATCGTGGAGGCCAGGTATTTCAAGATAACGATTTACCTGTACCATTTAATCGTATTAAGACAAACGATTTCAATATCAACTTTGAGAATAATGGGTTCAATGGTGATTTTGGATTGATTTGGACTAATAAAAATCAACCATCGTCAATCCCGATATGGTTATACGACACAAGATACAATTCGGATGGTTTTCGGGTCTTAAATAATAACGCATATAATTTGGGTTATATCGTATTACAATATAGAACATTAGAGAATCAACCCATCATAATGACTTTCCAAATTGAAAAAGATGGGTACGAATCTTTGCAGTTATTAAGTTCAGGTACTTACCCAATAGGTCAATACGGAGAAAATAAAAAATTAAGATTGTATCTAACAAGAATACATCCTTAATAGAACTCACTCTTTGGTAATGCGTCAGGATTAATAGTATAATATTCATTTAAGAACATTACCAATTCTTCTTCATCTAACTCAATTTTTTCTTCTTCAAAGATTTCATCGTCTTCATACTCTTCACCAAAAAAATCAAATGATTCAGACACAAGGTCGAATCCATAATCCGCAACGTTAGTATAATCTATACTATCGGTTCTCAATACTTCTTCACTATCTTCAAGTGTTCTGAATGAAACGTCTAAAACGTTGGTATCTGTGTTTAAGAAGTATGATATAATTTCTCTAATTTCCATAATAAGTTAATTTATAAACAAATATGCGTAAACATATCAAAAGTCATAAACTTATCAATGAATATCATTTTTATTTCCATATTTATTCGTATAATTTATTCATAATACAAGACATATGAGATTCAATTCACTAACAATCGACGACTTTTACTCAAACCCAATGGAGGTTAGAGAATTCGCACTTAAACAAGATTTTGCCGTAAGAGGTAACTACCCTGGTATGAGAACTAAATCGTTTCTAAACGATTCGATTAAGAAAAGAATGAGAGATATTTTATATCCATTCGCAGGTGAGATTACTTGGTGGGGAGGAGACTATACGGGGTCGTTCCAATATACTACGGCATCTGACAGGTCATGGATACATGCGGATTCAACAACTGATTGGGCTGCAGTATGTTATTTAACTCCTGATGCTCCTGTTAGTGCAGGTACTGGAATTTTTAGACATAAAAAAACAGGTTGGATGCATTACGATTATAAAGAAGCTGAAAAAAATCCCGAATATAACAAAAACGCGCCTTCAGGTGATGACATGCAAGACTATACTAAATGGGAGATGGTTGATAGAGTTGGTAACATATTCAACAGATTGATTATGTATAGAGCAGATAACTATCATGTATCTTTAGATTACTTTGGTAAGGATATCAATGACGGTAGATTATTCCAAGTATTTTTCTTTAACACAGAACGTTAATCTTCTGTGTTGACAGTAAATAAAATTTCAGGATTTAATTCTGAGATTATTTCAAGAACTCCTTCAACACAATAACAAATGTCTTGTGTTGTTTTTATTTTATTAAACTTTTTAAACCCTATTATAATTGGATTAAACGTTTTATGAAATGAATTTGGAGTCATGTTTTTAGGGGACCATAAGTTCTCATATGGTATACCGAGTCCGTTTAAAAAATCAATACTATCCTCAGTATAAGATTCAAAATATGGAATATTTACCAAATCCATTATTTCTTTTATTTTATTCTCTTCACCTTCTCTTTTATCAAAATATGAATAAAGTAACAATGACGATTCTTCTTGGTTTTTTTGCATAAAATGCCACAAGAAATATTCATTATTTCTTGCGACACTTTGGAAATCATTAACAGTAATAATTCTTTTTTCCATTATCTAAGATTTGCACCACATAACCAAGTTACAAGTGATTTTCTTGTACCTGAATTTAATGGGGTAACTCTATGTAATAGAAATGAAGGGAAAAAACATAGAGTACCCAAACCTTTTGGTACTGACATAATAGCGCCTCCTGGGTTCATTTGTAATTCTCCTCCTTCATATTCTTCAGGTGTTGATAATTGTAACACACAAGATAATTTTCTATTTGAAATTCCAGGTCCTAAATCGGCGTGCCAATCATAGTGACCACCATTACCATAATATTTGGTATACTGTAGTAAATCTTGGTATCCCCAAATATCAAAATTCCACATCGCCTCGTTAGCAATCTTAGCATATTCTGATATTCGTTTGTAAATCCACTCAGTTTCAGGGTTATCAGATATCCAAGAAATCTCACTTAATCTGTAAGTACTTTCAACCTCTTCGGTATCGTTACCCACAGTTGTTGCCTTTTGTTTAGGAAGTGTTTCTCCTATTTCAATAATTTTAATTAATTCTTCGGGTGTGAAAACATCCGTAAAATAGTAGTAATTTAAATGGTTGACATTGTTTCTTTGGCTATCCAAAAAATAGTTTGATGATGACATTTTAATTTAATTTTATATCATTAAGTATAAATAACTCGTACCCAATATTCAATAGACTTACTAAAAAAAATGAAAAAACATAAAATAATTGACTCAATATTTTTTTACGATGAAATTGACATGTTAATATTCAGATTATCCGAATTAAATGAACATGTCGACCAATTTATAATAATGGAATCTGGAATAGATTTTGTCGGGAATCCTAAACCATTATTCTTTAAAGAAAATGAACATTTATTTGAGGAATGGAAGGACAAAATTACCTATCTATCGTTTGAAAATATGTCATCAAAAGAGTTTGATGAGTTATTTAATTCATTAAAAGAAATTAAATTTCAGAGTATTAAGTTGAATGAAATCATTAACCAACAAAATATTCAACTATATCTGTTAACAATTTTATACCACCATTTACGGTCGTCTGATTTATATTTTGAAGATTTGATTATGATTTCAGACGTTGACGAAATTCCTGACCTAACAAAGTTATCAGAAATAAACAATAAAATTATCTTTTCCTCAGTAATCTTAAGACAAAAAAATTTTATTTGGTCTACTAACTTTATTAGTTCAAATTCAAACGCAGGGACTATTTGTAACCAATTTACCACAATAATAACAAAACCCTCGGTGCTTATAGAATCTTGGTTTTTTAAAAATAATTTGAACTTACAAGGGTTTGAAATTGTCGATTCGGGATACCATTTTTCTCATTTTTATGATATTGAGAGGACAAAAAATAAATTAAAATTAATCAACCCTTTAGTTACTGATTTGGATATTGAAAATAGTTGGGACAATTTAGTATCAATTCCAACAATTAATGATAAAAACTCTTACAGGTTGAGTGAATATTTTGGGGAATTACCCAAGAACATCCACTTACTTAAAAATCAACCAATTGGTAGGGAGTACCCCAAAAACCATCTTGTAGTTATTAATTCTGGTGTGGAAGTTGTTGAAAGCAGATTTAGTTCGTTTACCGATTTGATTTATTTAGTGAACTTTACTAACGACCCAAAAGTTTCATTTAAAGTAAAATTAACGGATAAAATAACTCAATACAATATATTAATACCAAACTCAAAATACTATGATATATTGATTGAAGAGAACACTTTTGAAAATTTTCAAAAAATGTTTGGAGTAAATGAGATTAGTAAAATAATATCTGTTGGTCTTCCGTTGACTAAAGATTTATTCACATTTTTTAATAACGAAAATCCTGATAAACTTGTAACGATTCCTTGGTCTGAATTAAGAGAAGGATTTGTTTACGACAAGATATCTGAAATATTATAAAAAAACCCCTCGATTAGGAGGGGTTTGTTGTTAATTGTATTTATTGAATCTGTTAAACATTTCCATAATTTTATTCTTTTGGTTTTTGAACCCTTCTTGAAGGTCGGTGTCAATTTCTTCCCACTCTTCTTCTTCTGAATTGTCTCCATCAAAATCACTATCCTCATCTTCTTCACCTTCATAAGAAAACTCTTGGTATGGTCCACCCTTACCAGGTCCTTCACTATCAAAATCATATGCTGGGTCCATGTCACCGTAAATTCCTTGAGAGCCCGATACGTCTACCTCATCAATCTCGTCAGCAAATGCTGATTCCATTGTTTCATATTCATTAACAGGATAAACATCATCAGGACCTCCTGAAGTAAAATCAAATGCCCCCCATTCTTCTTCATCATCCAAATCCATATCATCAGCTTTAACTGAATACGTATCATCACCGAATTGTTCAGGTCCTTTATTTTTAAAATCATAGCCAGGTTCAATCGGGTCATCAGTTACTTTACGGTAACCACCTTGTTCATCTAATTCGTCGTCTAAAAACCCATCGTCTTCATTATCAGGATTTTCGTAGTCTTCCATATCCTCTTCCTCATCTTCTTTATATAAGTTTTTGTGCATTCCTTCAAATGTATCTACATCATTACCACCACCTTCAACATAGTCAAAATCACCATGTTTTAAGTTAAGGTCTCTAACTTTATAAATGTCGTCTAAATGTCCCGTTTCTTCTTCTAATCCGTCCATTAAAGTTGCATCCCAATCAGAATCACTTTCTTCCATTTCACCTTCATTATAACCACATTCCATACACTCCCCTTCAGTCATTTGACCACCACATTGTTCACACATAGATTTTTCTTCAACTTGTTCGTTGATACCCATGTTTGAGTATTTCTTAACCTCACCTTTATTATTAACCACTAAACCTTCTTTATCTCCCGCAAAATCATACACAGTTAATGGTTGTGTGTTCGACACTTGTGGCTGCATGGTTTGGTAACCATTGTAAACACTTTTATGTTGGTCCAAAATATCAGATTTCTCTTCCGATGATAATTGACCTAATCCAAAATATCCTCTCATAACTATTATTTTTATTATAAATAGTTTGAAAAGGTTCTTTTTTTCGTTTGACTATTTTAAGAAGTAATTCTATACTTCTACTAAGGGAGAGATTCATATTCATTTGATAGTATCTTGGTAATTTACTTATCGCCTCAATTTTGAATTTCTCCCCTTTTTTATTATGACAATTAACAATTACGATATAGAATCTTACTGTGAAGGAGCCGTTATGTTAGACGGTCTTGAAGACGCAATTGTTGGTATTGTTGAGGATTTCAACGGTCCACGAATACTTTACTCTCAACATAAGATTTTATCTATATTACAAGAACGAGACCTCATGACTTTCGGTGAAGCCGAAGAGTTTTATGACTTCAATATTAAAGGTCTATATGCGGGAGAACAAAATCCTGTTTTTTTAATTACTATTTCAGAATAATTTTATTATCTTTGCCGTATGATAAAGATAGAGACTGATAGCAAGGGGAGAGCCACCTCTGATGTGTGGATATTTTCTGACCCACACTTTAACCACAAAAATATATGTCGAGGAACGACTAATTGGAGAACGCCTCAAGGTGAAGTACCAATTTCTCAGACTCGTGACTTCCCAACTTTGGAGAAGATGAACGCCGCGATTGTAAATAACATCAATGAGAATGTTATGCAAGACGATATCCTTATTTGTCTTGGTGACTGGTCTTTTGGTGGGTACGAATCTATACGTGAATTTTGGGACCGAATTGTTTGTAAAAACATTCACCTAATTTTAGGTAACCATGACCACCACATTGAAAATAACAGAGGGGGTTCTCAAGGGTTATTTAAATCCGTTTCTCACTACAATACGTTGAAGATACAAGAACATACCTTCCGTTTGATGCACTACCCTATAAGTTCATGGGATGGACTTAATAAAGGAGTTATGCACTTACATGGTCACTGTCACTTACCGACCAACTTAAGGTTTGGTAAAGGTCAGAGAATGGACGTAGGGATGGATGGTCACCCTGAGTTCAGACCTTATAACGTTATGCGTGAAGTGGTTCCTTTGTTAAGACACAGAGACAAACTTTCTGAGATGGCTAATGACCACCATTTAGATGACCTTATAAACAAAGACAATGGAGAAATCAGTTAAATTATTTTATACACCTCCAAGAGAAGAATCGTTTAATGAACTCAAGGAGGTGTGTATTAGATTTTGGAAGTCCTTTGATGACGAATTTGGATACTCAACTGAAAAAATTAACAGAATTAAGGACTTACCAAATGACGGACCTAATTTTGTTATGATGGTTCAAATGATTCATCCAGTTGCTCGAGAAGTTATTTCAAAATTACTATCTTTGGAGACTAGAAATGAAATTAGTATGAGAATGTACGGATGGGAAGAAGAAAATGAATTTGACCATTTCAACATTTGGAATATAGATAACAATATAACTCAAGAATAGCATGGAAAAAAATTATGTAGTTCACGAAGAATTAAATGACAAACAACAAGCGATGTATGATGAATGGAAAGGTCATATTAAAGCAATTTATGGTGAATACGGGACCTTCACTTGGAAGATTACTCCCACAGGAATTGGGAGTGGTGTTGTGGTTTATAGTCACAAGACAAAAACAGAATTAGATTTAACAGACGTAGATAATTGGTAATATGGAATATTGTTACGATAAAAGATTAATTGATATTAATTCCACAATTAATTTATCACATAAACATAAAGTCATATTGTGGCTTTGGAAAAAATGTGGAACGTCACATATGTCAAAAATCATGAACAATTTTGATTTTAAATTTTATATGGTAGAAAATAACAATTTTATTTTACTTGAGGATAATATTGTTCAAAAACACTATTGTAATTTATTTCATGGTCATGAAGATTATAAACTTTTAACAGCCGTTAGAAACCCTTACTCAAGATTTTTTTCAGAATATACCTTTAATAGGGACCCTGAAGAATTTATTGATAATGAGATAAATAAAGAAAAATTTAAATCTCTGATTTATAGGTCAATAGTCCACTCGGATTTTTATCCAAATGACTGTATAGACTTTTCGGAAAGAGTTCCTGATTATGTGGTCAGGGTTGAGAATCTATATGAAGATTATAGTAAAATACCTTTTATAGTTGAAAGTGATTACTATAAAAGTGGGGAATTAAAAAAAATGACAACTCAAAAAATAAATGTGTCAAACAAAGATGAATTTCTTTGGAAGAAATTTTACACACAGGAAATCGCAGATATTGTATATTATAGAATGTTGAGGTATTTTGAAATGTTTGGGTATGATAAGGATTCATGGAAAAAATAATAATTATATGGGAAAAAATTTATACATAGTAAGAGGAGTACCTGGTTCAGGTAAATCAACATTCGCACAATCAATTGCCAAATCATGGCAAATTTTTGAGGCGGATAAGTTCTTTATGAAAAACGGACATTATGAGTTTGATTATACTGGATTAAAAGACGCACACGAGTTTTGTAAAAGACAAGTTCATAAAGCAATGGTTCCAACTTTGTTTAATTCAATATTTTATCGTAATATTGTGGTGTCAAATACTTTCACCCAAGAATGGGAAATGAAGTTCTACAAACTTATCGCTAAAAAGTACGGTTATAAAGTTTATACCATCATTGTGGAAAACAGACATGGTGGTGTTAACCAACACGGAGTTCCTGAAGATAAGGTAGAACAAATGAAAAATAGATTTGAAATTAAATTATAAATAAAAACAAAAAACATGCAAACATTAGTATTCAACACATCAACAAAAAGCGCAAAACTTTATGAAGGTAGAGCGGAACATTCAGACATCGTCTACGAATTCACCAATATACCTACTGTTAAGGTTCTTGAGAATTTTTATGAAATAATGCAGATTGACGGAACATCCTCAGAAGAAAAGAGAGTACCAGTCGCTCGTCTTCCAATCGCAAACACTAACATGATTATCAAAAAGTAATATATGAAAGAAACATTTAAAAAAGTTTTTAATCGAGTGATATTAGAGCCAATCATCATTTTTATTGTCTCTATGCTAGTTTTAGAGTTTTTGATTTATCCTGGATTATCAATCGATAACACATTATTGAATATCTTAGCAGGAACTTTAGGTGTATTTTTGGCGTTAGTAATTTTAGCTTATGCCGACGGAAAAATTAGAGATATATTTGAAAAGAAAAAAACTAAATCAGAAGACGAAAAACCAAACGAAGATGGCACAGTACAATAATTACGACAGATGGGGAAATCGATTAACCCCCGAACAAATCGAACAAGAGAGACTAAGAGTCGAACAAGAAAAATTAGAAAAACAATTAAAAATTAAAAAAATGATTAGAAAAATCGGTATAGGTGTAGTGACCTTAATCACACTAATGATATTGGCGGGTTCATGTGAAAGAATTGACGCTGGACACGTAGGAGTTAAAGTTAATCTTTACGGAGACAATAAAGGAGTTAGTGATGTGGTTGAGGTTACAGGTATGGTTTTTTATAACCCTATTACTCACAATATTTACGAGTTCCCAACTTATATCCAACATAAGGAATACAAAAAAACTGCGGACGAGGATAACTCATTCATAGTTAACTCAAAAGATGGTTCTGAGTTCAGTGTTTCACCGATTATGAACTATTCGGTACAAAGAGAAAAGGTACCTGCCATTTTTGCCAAGTATCGTAGACCTTTGGCCGATATTGAAGAAGGATTCTTAAAGACAGCAGTATACGATGCGTTTCGTTTGGCAACCAACAAATATACCGCTGACGAATTAATCTCAAATAGAGCTGTGTTCGAGGTTGAAGTTCGTAGGTTATTGGATGCTCAACTTTTGAAAGAAGGATTTATCATTAATCAATTCACATCGAATTTAATTTATCCTGAAACGTTTAAGAAATCAATTGAAGCTAAGAACAACGCAGTTCAAGCGGCACTAAGAGCCGAAAATGAGGTAAAGACTGCTGAGGCTCAAGCCAAAATTAAAGTAGCGACCGCTAACGGTAATGCTCAGGCAATGTTAACCGCAGCTAAAGCTGAGGCTGAGGCAAATAGAATGAAACAAGTGACGTTAACACCGTTATTGTTACAATTAGAATATATTAACAAATGGGATGGTAAACTACCTGTATATGGTACCGTTCCTCAAATGTTCAAAAACATACAATAGAAATAATGACCGTAGATATAAACATATTGAATGATTATTTAGAGAAAGGGTTGGTGGTTAAAAATGACCACCCAACCCTTCCTTTATCTATATACAACTACTCTCGTACTTGTCAGTATGAAGGTGGATGGGATGATATTACCAAAATGTGCCGAGGTCTTATCTTGGATAAAGAAGGTAATGTTGTTGCCAAAGCATTCGATAAGTTTTTTAACTACGAAGAATTAACTTTAAACGATATTCCTGAGGAATCTTTTGAAGTGTTTGAGAAATTAGATGGTTCTTTAGGTATCTTATTTTGGTACCAAGGTAAATGGATTTTGGCAAGTAAAGGTTCATTCACTTCAGACCAAGCAATCAAAGGAAGAGAGATTTTAAATAACAAATACAACGTAGAGGTATTACCAAAAGGTTACACCACAGTTGTTGAGATTATTTACCCTCAAAATCGTATTGTTTGTGACTATGGTGAAGATGAGGAATTAGTTGTTTTATCTATGGTAAGTA
>Ga0164293_10002031_pt1 | contig 17125 bp, 24 predicted proteins | sample GEODES118metaG_FD_111487 | JGI IMG/M metagenome (GOLD analysis project Ga0164293, IMG submission 111487) | Eutrophic lake water microbial communities from Lake Mendota, Wisconsin, USA - GEODES118 metaG | ecosystem: Environmental > Aquatic > Freshwater > Lake | place: USA: Lake Mendota...
ATAAAAAATAAAAAAATAAAAAAATAAAAATGAATTAAAAAAAAATAATATATAATAATAAAAATGACTACAATTTTATTTAATGCTAAAGAAATGTATGAAGATGAAGAAATCGTCTATACCCCTATTAACGCTCTAAAGTTTCAATGGTGGCTGAATAAAAAAAATATGCCAGAATATTTAAAACTATTAAAGGAAGATTACGATAAAGACCAAGATAAAAATGACATCTCTGGATTAATGGTATATAAAAAAGGTGGTGGATGGTGCTGGTGTATGTAGTAAATAAAAACCAAAAAAATAAAAATGTGTAGACAAGAAAAATAAAAATGAATTTAAAAAAATATTTTATTATTATTAGTAATAATAAAATGGATCCGAGAGAGCGACTTTTACGACGACAGCGATTAATCCAAGAACGTAATCGAGCAGTCAATAGACGAGTATTACAGGCTGATGATTTAGTCAGAGTGACGGCTGGACAAGTCGGATATAGAAATCAAGTCGCTCAATTAAATAATCAAATCGCTGAAGAACAAAACAGAGACGTTCGTAAGAGATTAACAAGTGAACGAAATGCGATTGCTAAAAAAGATAGATTTATTACATCCAGACAAATTAGAGATACACAGAGACAACGTGACTCCATTCGTTCATCTATTAATCCTCCTAATGGATTACCTATTACAGGTAATATTTATGACTATAGAAATTTTTTTAGAAGTCCAGAAATTCAAGGTAATACATTTACGATACGAATTAGATATAGAGAAGACGAAGAAAAGGAAGATAAATTTGTAGTGGGACGATTTGTTAATTTTAATTATGATAGAGACAATGGGACATTATTTAATTTATTCTGGGAAGATAGTGCTCGTATTTTACCAAATATATCACAAGTCATTATCGTTAGAGATGCTGATATTCCTAAAATAAAAGTCCCTGCTGGATCAACAAAATACGAACAATATTTTCGGGAAAATCCAACATCAACATGTGTATTAGATGCTCTACAACAAGCAATTCCAAAAAATAAAAACGATGAATATTCAAAGAATAACAAGACGATTTATAATAAATTAGAAAAATTAAAAAAGACATATCCCAATGGAATGACTAAAAAAGATATTTCTTTATTACCTGATTTAATTAAAGTCACTATAGAATTACATACATTATTACCAGTATTATGTCCTGAGATATTTAAATGTAATGATCCTGATGTAAGGATGAGAGTTAAATTGATTAATTCAAGACCACATCACGTAGATTATTATCAAGGTAAAGATGAGATTATTTATATTAATCCAGAAGATTGGAATGAAGTAAAAGATAAATATTTAAAATCTGATGATTTTTTATATTTTGTAAATCGTGATGAAATCGTTAATAAAATAATTACAAAAGAAGGTAGTTTTGTATTACAGACGAATTCATTTGATATTTACACACATTTTCATAATCAATATCAATATGAAAATTGTATTAGTCAAGAAGAAGAATATTCATTACCATTTAATGGAGTTATGCCTATTAAATTACAAGAATTTATTCCAACAATGTATGAATATGATTTAGTAGAAGCATATAATCAATATCCATATTATGATTGTGGATATATTATTAAACAAGAGCATGGCACATTTCCATCTATGATAATACCAGAATTAATAGAATTATATGACAATGATTTTACGACTGTCACGTTTGATATTATCATAACAAATAAAGATCCATTATTAGATTTATTTAATGTCCCTGACGTCATTTTAAATATTCCAGTTTGGTGTATTAACATGTATCATTCAAGCGAATATTATCTTACGTCTTTTACAGTTCATCATAAATATAAACTGAATGTAAATCGTGTATTAAAAGAATTTAATTTATTTTACAAGGGAGATGATAAAAAAAAGAAATGGAAAGAGATTTATACAAAAATGTATGGAGTGACAGGAATGAAATATATTGATAAAAAATGGGATATTAAAGGCACGGATGACGAAGACTTTTTTAATTACTGTTTAGAAAAATTAAACGAAAATGATAACCATATACATAAATATAAAGTTAGAAAAACTGACAATAAAAATTATTTTATTACGACACAGATAAAAAATCGTTTTTACTGTCCGTTAATTTTACATCATCGTAATATGTATTGTATCCACTCGTTATTAACACTTATTAGTGACAATGATGTAAAGACATCTGATATTATACTAAAGACATTAGATAGTATTGTATTATCTACAAAATTAATTTTACCTCCAACTGAATACATAAAAGAAAAAATTAAAACTCCAAATGATTTTAAAAATTATATAGATAAGACTGATATACAAATTAATTTTATCGACGATCTCCCCATAAAATACACTAAAATACAAGACTTATTAATTCCTGAACCAAGACTAACATATCATATTGGTGCTGGTGGATTTGGTAAGACAACGGATTTACTCAGACAATATCCAAATGCTATTTTAGTTATGCCGACGATAGAATTGATTAAAGAAAAAAAAAGTCAATATCCAGATCGAAGAATAATGACTTATCATAAGATGAATGGATGGAATACTCGGACAGGAGTTCCATATGCGAATAATGATGGAGTTCAATGGAGAGGTGTGTATATCATTGATGAAATAACAATGTTAAAACCTGAACAGATAGAAGAAATAATTAAATTACATCCACATTCTCAATTACATTTTTTAGGAGATATTGATGGTGATTGTGGTATACCATATCAATGTAGTATGTCAGAAAATATTCCAAAATACAATCCAGTCAATTGTATTAATCACGATAAAATTGATTATCGAAGTAAAGACGAAAAAACAAAGGCATTTAAAAGAGAAATTCGTTCGAGTATGAAACCATTATTATCAGCCAAACAATGTTATAATATTTACGTTATGGTGGAGATATGTAAAGAATACAATATTAAAATAACTGAAGATGTAGATAATACTTTACCAATGTTAACGGCGAGTAGATGGCTAACCGATTATTATTCTACTGAATTAAAAATGAATTCATTAAATGCTCATCGAGTTCAGGGTAAGACATTATCAGAAAAATACCAAATTGATTTAACGACGGCTACACTACAAAAGTTTTATACATGTTTAAGTCGATGTAATAGTATAGACCAGATTGTATTAATTAATTCAAGTGATAGAATGGATGATAGATGGAAAAACAGAAGTAAATATTTAAAAATAACGAATAAGGGTGATATAGATGAATATAATGAAATGGAAGAAAATAAAATAAAAATGTATGAATAAAAAAATAAAAATAAAAATAAAAATAAAAATGAAAATCAAAAAAAAATATATTAATTTTTAATAAAATCAAGAAGATGCCAGCACAACCAAAGTTAAATGAAGAAGAAGCACGAGAATTTACAATTGAATTCTTCTACGGCAAAGTTTTTAAAATCTGCCCTGAAAAATATACAGAAGACATAGACAAAACAATGAGAGAAAAATGGGGAGTAAGTTTAGAAGAACGAGGAGTAGAATTAGAGGGATGGTATAACATCGAACAAGTTTATGAAATGGTCGAACATGTTAAAAGTTTAACTCCTGTAGAATTAACACAATTTACACGAGGATGTCCCTCTAAACTATTAACTAAATTTATCTTAGGAAATTTACGAGCTATATTTCTCGGTAAATAAAAATAAAAATAAAAATAAAAATAAAAATAAAAATGAAAATAATAAAAATTAATATTAAAAATTAATATTAATTACGCTACAAATCATATTCATAAATGTCAGAGTGTCCGATTTGTTATACTACTTACGGCTACCAAGATGATGGGACATTTCTTACTAAAAATGGAAAAGATAATAGTGATATGGCTGATGTATGTAAACATTACCTTTGTCATAGATGTTGTTATCAGTTAAGTAAACAAGAAATTGTATTATGTCCGTTGTGTAGAGAAGATTGGACAGAGTGGATACACTCACACTACGACAGTGAAGAGGAAGAGGAAGAAGAAGAAGAAGAAGAATAAAAATAAAAATAAAAATGAAATTAATAAAAAATTATATTAAAAATTAATAAAAATGCCTAAACCATTACGGTCAAAACGAGTTATTGAATATACTTATTCTTGTGATTGTGGGTATAGTATAAAGTGTAATACTGAAGGACAACGAACACGTATGCGAAATTTACATAAGAAAAAATCGTGTCCTCTTACTACTATTTTAATACAAAATGATCCAATCATACGTCTTCGTGGAGTGGAAGTTGCTCAACATGTTATAGAAGAGAGAAGACAGGAAGCAATTGATAATTTTTTACAATTACAATAATCTTTACAAGATTTAATTAACATGTATACGATAACAAATTATTCTAAACAAAAAGCAAAAGAATTAAATGTTATTATAAAACCATCTACTCTTAAAAATAAAAAAATTGATGTCTTTAAAAATGAAAAAAAAGTGGCAAGTATTGGTGACACACGTTATCAATCTTATCCTGATTATATAAAAACAAAAGGTAAAGAGTATGCGGATGAAAGACGAAAATTATATAAAATACGACATGCGAAAAATAAAGGAGTGACTGGATATTATGCTGATAAAATTTTATGGTGAAAAAAATTAATTAATTAAAATAATTAATTAATATAAATAATAAAAATGGTCATGCTACAATTATATATTACAACTGGCGATTTATCAAATGGTTATGGACGTTTTCAAACTAATCTACCCAATGGATATTATGTATTTCGTTTAGTTGATATAATGTTTGATGACGAAGAAAGTAAATCAGACCCGAATGTGGCATATTCAGTAGAGAGTGATACATGGAGAATTCCATATGGTAATCAAGCAAGAGGTCATAGTATCTTGTTCGTAAACAGAACAAATAACGGACGAGCTACACCACAGGGACATTTTAATTTTCTGGTAGAAGTTAGAGATCAAAATATGGATATAACATTAACAAAAATCGATCCATCAGCAACAAGCACATTCCAAAAAATGATTATTTCGTTTGATGTGACACCAACCGAGTCAACGGATACTTTTGTTTCATTCATATAAAATTAAAAATAAATTTATTTTCTATTATATTAATAAAAAATGAATATGAATAGAATGAAAAAATCTGGCGTCTTTGGAAATATTATCGGGTCGGCACTCGGTCAAGGTGCTGGTCAATTTTTTGGAGGTGACCAAGGTCGTAATGTAGGTGGACAAATAGGGTCGGCATTAGGTAATTTATTACCATTTCGTAAAGGTGGTATGGTAAAAATGTTAAATAATAAAATGAAACCAAAAAAACGTAATTATCGTAGAAAATAAAATAATCCATTACATTAAAATGATATACAAGTTAGATGAAATAACTGACCCAATCCGTGCTAAAGAATTTGCTAATGGTGGATATGTTAGAGAAAAATCACCCAAGTATAAAGGTCAAATTATTCGATTAGATTACATGATAAAAGATAGTGACAGTGTCCCTGCTATTTTAACCCCGGGTGAATATGTATTAACTAAAAAAATGATAAAAAGAGTAAAAACCGCATTCCAAAAGGCTAAAATGAAGCCACTAAAGGGGCTATGACGTAGTCATTTTTTCTACGAAAATAAATTTTACTTTTCATTTTTAGTCTCTTCTTCGTCTACGTTAATTTTAACCTCAACCACAGGCTCATTTACAGTATTTACATAAACTTGTTCTTTCGGAATACAAGGCTCTACATTAAAGCCTTTTTTAATGTAATTCATAACGTCAGATAATTCTAATAAATGCTCTTTCTGGAATTCTCGGATATCTGGTGTTCTTTTCATTTATACATAGAAAAGAAAAAAAATATTTTATAAAAAATCTACATCTATGAATAAAAAAAATTTTTATTATATTCATATATAATAAAATCGCAATGGCATCAAATACTCAAGTCGCCGAAAATGCCGAACATCCGAAAACCCCCACTCCCACCCCTGTTGCTAAAAACTCAAAAAAGGGTCGTATTAATACCGTTTTCCAAAAAGACCCTGAAGATGAGGATACTTACTTAGTGCCAATTGAGAATATTAAAAATTCAAAAGTATCAAAATTAAAGCCACAGTCCGTAGTAGAATTAAGCGATGCGCAAATCACTACAACAAAATACGTATCAGAAGAGACGAGACAAAAACGAGTAGAAGCAGGTAAACGACTGGCTGAATTCCGTAAGAATAAATTGATAGAAGATGCTAAATTAAAAAAAGAAATGGTAGATAAAGAAGAAGAAGAACGTCAACAAAGAATTAAAGAAGAAATTGAAGCTCACAAGAAAGCAGTCGAACAAAAAATATTAGAAGGTAAATTAGTAAGAGTAAAAGTAAAAGAAAAGAAAGAATACAATACGAAAAATAAAGTAATTAAAGATGTTATTAAAATACCAAAGCGTAAAGTAGAAATAGATACAGATACAGAAGACGCCACGGATACGGATACGGATGTTGAAGAGGTAAAAAATAAAAGTCGTAAATTTAAAAAAGTCCAAAAGACAATTGATAAAAAGATTGAAGAAATTAAAAAAATTGATGAAACGATTAATCAATACAAGAATCCATATTTAGATAAATTGATGAGTTTAATGAAATAAATCGCGTAGCGATTGTATTTTTCTACGAAAAATTAAATTTACTATACATAATAATGACACATCGAGAGATGGTATTAAAGAAATACAAGTTAGAAGACCGTGGATACAATTTATCAGAGTTAAGTAATATTACAAGTATTCCAAGACGAATATTACAACAAGTGTATAATCGCGGGATAGGGGCTCATAAAAATTCTCCTGAAAGTGTTAGATTAAAAGGATCATTTTTAAAAGATCCATCCGCTCCATTATCAAAAAAATTAAGTAAAGAAAACTGGGGATATGCCAGAGTCTATTCATTTATTAACAATAACCCCAAACATGATAATGACTTACGATTATCTAAAAATACATCAATTATTCAAGGTAAATTTATCGGAGGATTTATAAAAAGTATTAGTGATTTTTTATTTGGTAAAGCGACAACAAGAGTTAAGAATTTTCTAAAAGAGCATGGTAATGACAAGATTACTTCATTAGAATTAGGACGAACTCCAATTAATTCAGCCATTGAAAAAGTATTAAATACATTATCAGGAGGATCTTTCGAGGAAGCTAAACGAAAAGAAGGACATGATAAATTTTATCATTTATTTTTAATTGTAAATGGAAAGTATAAAATAGAAAAAAACCAAAACTTAAATATAACAGATTATACCAAATCACCAGATGAAGAAAATGAACAAATACCAGAAATAACAAATGCTACGATTAACGAATTTTTTCAAAATTGTATTGATAAAATTGGAGATGATAATTTTTTTGGAAATTATTCAGCATTAAATCAGAACTGTCAATGGTTATTAAAAAATTTATTAAATGCTAATGGAATAACAAGTGGAGATGATTTTATTTATCAAGATGTAAAGAATGTAAGAGAAGCAGTAGGAGGTGTCACTGAATATATTGCTAATCAAACTACTGATCTCGCAAGTGGTATTGATAAATTGATAAGTTTTATATCAAGTGGACGATTTGGACTCAAAAGAGGAGGACGAGTAAAAAAAGTAAAATTAATATAATCTTGTAAATAGTAAAAGAAATGCCAAAAAAAGGTGGTAAAAAAACAATAATGCGTCAGCAACAACGTGTAAAACAAAAAGTAATTGTTAATGTAAATACAGGTCGAAGTAGTCGTAGACCATCTACTACGTCAACTCAAAGACCAATAAGTTCAGGAAGTGGTGCTCCCGTCGTTATATTACAACCTCAGCCACAAATTAAACCTCAACAACAACAATTACAACCACAAGCACAATCTCAGCAAGTAGAAGAACTTAATCGTCGATTACAATCACAGCAAGATCAATTTTCACAACAAACTAAAAATTTAGAAGATATTATTAATAAACAAAAACAAACGTTAGAAGAAGCTCAAATAGAAGCAGATAGAAAAACGGCTGTTCTATCACAAGCTCAACTGGACAGACGAGAAAGAGAGAGACGTATTGCGGAAGAAAAACTTATTGCTGAAGGAAAAAAGTCTTCTGAAGCATCAAGTTCAAGTTCAAGTTCAACTCCAATTACAAGTTCAGGAAGAGACAGATCACGTTCAACGACAGCAGAAGGTAAAAGAACAGGATTAGTATTCCCCAGTATAGAGGAGACGATGGAAGAATTTAATAGAGAAATGGGAGGAGGCTGGACAATCCCCGAAAAGACAGAAACTGCTCCAGCCCCGAAAAAAGAACATAAAAAGAAATAATCTTTACAAGATATAAATATGATTAGTAATCTTACAAAAATTAGATTAAATACAAATGGATTAATTTCTAAAAAAACTCATTCTAAATTAATCAATCGTCCGTCAAAATTAAATGACATACGGGAAACCGAAAAAGAAGTCAAGAAAAAAAATAAATATCAAAAATAAAAAATTTTTTATTATCTTTACAATAATAAAATCAAATGTCTCAGAACGAATATTCAGGAAGTGTCCGAACTGGTCCAGTCATCTCGGCAAGTCAATCCGATATCCCACAAAGTTTTATGTCTTCAAACGCTCCTCGCCCAATGGCTGGTCGTATTGCTCAAAAACTGGCGATCGCATCTACAGCAAGTCAAAGCGCATCTGGCACGGTATTAATTCCATTAGGGTGCGGTGCGGGGCAAGGGTTTATTAAATCGGGGTCAGTATATTTACGATTTACCATAGCAATCTCACAGGCAGCGAACTCATGCGGATTTAATATGACGGGGGACGCACAGGCTGTAATTCAGCGTGCGACTTTATATTTAAATGGACAAATCGCCGAACAAATAAATAATTACAATCGCATTCAAGGGGCATTAGACATTCATGGTCTTAACACTTCGTATGCGGATAGCGACCTCGCAGTCACGAGTTTAAAAGGTGTTGCCGACCTCGTGGATGGTGGTGCTGGTGTTCTTTCATCAACCCAAACTGTCACAATCCCGATCAAAATGGGACTTCTCAACGCGCAACAGGATCTCCCGTTGTTCTTATTCAATACTGCGCAATTAGAATTTAATTTAGAAACTCTGAATAACGCAATTTTTTCAATTACATCAGCATCTACGGGATATACGGTATCCAGCGTTCAATTAATTTACTCTGTATTTTATCCTGAACAAGAATATGAGATGAGTATGAGACAAGTTCTCGCAAGTGGTAAATTATTTCAAATCCCCATTAAAACATGGTATAATTTACAAGTAGCAAACAGTGCTGGTGTTAAATCAGTCCCCATTGGTCTTAACATGAGTTCAGTATTGGGGGTATTCCATTTCGTTCATGCCACTCCAGCATCTCCGACGACCGCTGTTCTTTATACAGGTGACACACCAGCAAATCAAGGTCTACGAGTATTTTTAGACGGTCAGCTCGTAAATTCATATAGTATCCAAGATACCGCAACTATATTCTCTGAAATGAAAAAGGCACTCAATTTATTTGCTGATCCCGATCGCTCATCTTATGGATTTACCGGAGCAGGGACAGCAGGATTTAATCCTGTCGCATTAACTCGAACAACATTTCTTAGTAATGCGTTTTTTGGTGGTCTAAGTCTGGCCCGAACATTCGAGTCAGGTCTCGCAATGGTAGGCACTGCTGTAGGACAAATGATTGTAGAAGTAGACTGCTCGGCAACTGTAGCATCTACTCTACATATTTGCACTGCGTATGAACAAATCCTCACCGTTGATGCTACAGGTTCAATCAGTTTAATTCGATAAAATCACGTAGTGATTTATTTTATATTTTTTAAAAATATAAAATTTATTTTTTATCTATATGTCACCTATCATTCGCTTTATCCAATTATCTTTGTTCCTTTTCCTAAAATAAATCTCTTCAAACGATTTCGCATCCATAATATTCGTTTCGTGTAATTTTTCAAGTGCTTTTAGATATCTTGCGTTAGTGCTCATTGCTCTTGACACTCCAACTCTATCACCATAATCACCTTTTAATGATAATAAATATTTCCATTTTTCGTCCAGTTCTCTGGATACTCTTTTCGCATCTATTAAATCATCTTTAAGATCTGACATATCATATTTATATTTTAGTTTATTTTCTAATTCAGTAACTCCTATTCCTTTTGCGTATGGTTTTGCTGGTGCTTTTGGTTTTGCTGGTGCTTTTGGTTTTGCTGGTGCTTTTGGTTTTGCTGGTGCTTTTGGTTTTGCTGGAATAACCATGACTTTATTTTTTTTACGGAGTTTCTCCAACGGGATATCCTCCTCATCCGCAACCCCAACCAGTTTTATCAACTCGGGACGAGTTAATTTACTGTATCCTTTTACGCCTCGTTCTTTCAATATCTCGATTAAACGAGCTTTCGTCATTTCGTTCTTCTTGATACCCATTTGTAAGTAAAAAAGAATATAAAATTTTTTATTTTTCATTTTTATTTTTTTTACGGTGTAGAATTTTTTATAAATAAAATAAAATAATAATTAAAATCTTTTTAATTATTAAAAAATGAATGATTTTAAATTTACTGAGAAATATTCGTATCAATATCTGGATTTATTACGTAGTTTTAAAGGTAAATTTGATAAGGCGACTAAAACGTGGTCTCTTCCAGAAACTTGTAAATCAGAATTTTTAAAAGAAAAAGAAAAAATTGATAGAGAAAATAAAAAAGTAATTCAACATAAATGGAGTCAAGCATTAAAACAACATAATTATACATTTGTTAAAAAAGATACTCCTGAATATAGTGAAGTGTATAAAACTTTTAAGGATTTGTTGTAAAAATTTTTATTATATTTACTAAATATAATAAATGGAGACAGAAAAACATCATCTTACTGATAAGATTAATGCTCTCGATAGTCAAATCGAAGAAAATAATGATAGTGATGCTATACCTAAATTAAAGAATAATTTTTTTTGGATTATATCAGGAGGAGCAGGAAGTGGTAAAACGACTATGTTGTTAAATTTATTACAGATAAAACATAAAGAAGGTGGACTTGGTAAATTTTATAAGAAAATATATTTAATTAGTCCTACTCATCGATTGGATAATAAATTAGAAGATTTAGTAGAAGAATTAGGTCCAGAACAAACGTATGATACGTTAGATGATAATACAATACAAAGTATCACAAATGATATTAAAAATACAGAGAATTTTAAAAAAGAACATTTCTTAATTATTATGGATGACTGTCTTGGAATGATGCCGAATATTATGACGAAATCAAAGGCACATACCATGTTAATTAGTAGAAGACATTTACATGCGACAGTAATATGTTTAGTTCAATCGTATGTAAGAATACCAAATCTCTGGAGAAGAAATGCTAACTTGATTTCATTCTTTGGAACTCAGAATAAAAAAGAAATTCAATCATTAATTGATGATGTTAATGGAGATGAAGAATTACTTAAATTACTCATAGAAGATGCTACAGAAGAACCTCATTCATTTTTAACAATTAAATTGAATAGTGGTAAGCCAATTTTCTATAAAAAATTTAATAAATATATTTTATAAATAATAATGTCATTAAATGTTGTCGAAACTTATCATGTGTTCGTTAATAGTTCTCAAAGGGTCTCTGGAACTGCTGGTAATTATTATTTCAACTTGTATAATCCTATTCGACTAAAAAATCAAATGAATTCTTTTTATGTTCGTATTGGATCAGCAGAAATGCCATTTACTTATCAATTGATAAAAACAGGTAATAATGTTATATCTTTTACTTATGTTAGAAATATTACAACATCTACGTTAACGATTACCATACCAGCTGGTAATTATAATATTACTCAATTAATTAAAGCAATTACAGACCAGTTAACTCCATTGATGGTCGCTGGTATCACGTGGAATATTACATACAATAGAAATACAGGATTGGTGACATTTGGATTTAGTCCACCTGATATTATTAACACGGTATTAACATTTCAAAGTATTTCTACAGTTATGGCTGGGTGTCTTGGATTTTCAAGTATTCCCATTGGATCATTTGGATTAAATTCGAGTGTGTTATTAACAATCAATTCTACACAAAATGTTAATTTATCTCAAGTCAATTCGTTGTATATTCGTAGTGAGAATATAAAACAGTTACAGAATTACGAAAGTCTTGTTGTAAAAAGTGATATATCAGACATTCTTGCTAAAGTTCAAATTACAGTCTTACCTCAAAATTACGTGATGTGGTATAATGATATTGATTTACGTGTCAAAGTTGCTAATAAATTTTTCGATACAATTAACTTGTATGTCACCACCAATTTAGATTACGAAGACTTGTCATTTAGTGGATTAGATTGGAGTTGTAGAATAACAATAGAAGAAATTGAAGAAGTAAAATATAATGGAGATAAAAATTTAGATAGTGTAAGTTCAGAAGGTAATAATAATCCATTGGTATCATTAGAAGATAAAAAACAAGAATTGATTAATGAATTACTAAAAATTAAACAACAACTTACGCAGTAAGTGTATTCACTACGTGAATTGGTGGCAGGGGGTCAATAGACGTAGTTAATTCAATTTTCTTTTTACGTTTATTAACTAACCCGAGTTTTTCTTTTTCATATTGCGACAAGTCACTCTTTACTTTTTTAGGATGTAATGCCCGATAACGTTCTTTACGTTTTACTACGTAATTAAGACGTCTTTGTTCTGATGCGTCTTCTGTCCATATCAATTTTACATATGTATTATCAGGAGTTGTATCAAATTTTAATTTCTTTGGTCGATTTACAAAATAAGTAAATAACGGATGAGATTTTTCTAACAATATGGTCTCCATTTTTATATATTATATATATTATTTTTTTTTAAATAATTTTTATATTATTTTCTACTCCGCAATTAAAATTATTAAAATTATTTTAATAATTACAATAATTAAACATGTCGTTGAGTAATTCAACAAATAATCAATTCGGGCTTTCAGTAGATGGATTAACTGAATTGAATACGGATGTTCTTACGGTGGGGGGTATATCAATTAGTGGCGATTATCTCAACAGTAAAACAGATACAAGTAAAGTTAATACTGTAATAACATTAGATACAGGGTCAACAAAATTTACGATAAAAGATACATCAAATAATGAATTGATTAAATGCGACAACTATACAGGTATAACGACATTTTATCAACCACAGACTTCATTCGTAGGAAATACAGCAAATGCTATACCCAACTTACAGTATGGGTTCGATACTTACTGGTTCAAAAGTGGAAGTAATAATATTTCAGGGGCATTTCAAACTGCACCATCAGGAAGTATTTGGTTTCAAACGAGCACAGGTCAAACTTATATTTTAATGAATGGAATTAGTGTTCAAGTAAATAATCCATTGTTTACAGGTGATACCAATTTATTTACGATTTATAATAATTATGGCGGTGTAGATAAAATTCTTTTTTGTGATCCAAGTGGTAATTTAAGTCCAGCAAGTAATTTATCGTATCTTTATGGAGATGTGAATGCGAGTATGATTACGACTGTGCCAAGTAATATCGGTGGTCAGCAACAAACAGTTAGATGGACAAGAGACTTTACAGTGAATTCATTGTATGGATGGAAATTGACTACTGCTACGATAAACAAAATGCCTTTAGATACTGACCTGCCAATTACTATTAATAATTTATATTCTAATAATGTCACATCAACTACAGTCACAACATTCAATGTCACATCATCAAGTAATTTATTAGTGTTAAGTAATTCTGTTAATGATAGTGTTAACTTGGATAATGGAAGAGTTCGTTTTCAGGGCACAGGAGACTGGGGAGTTTTATTTTCTCCTAATCGGTTTAATTGTAATGTTCAGACAGGATTTCAACATTCATTTTCTATCAATGACGTTCAATTATTTAGATTTTCAAATACGGCATCTCCTACCATTACATCTAATAATGCTTTTTTTGGATTATTCACAACTGGAGGCTCTCAATTACAATTGAATAATAATTCTTCTGTTCTTAACTCAAATGGCGGAGGTATTCTTACATTAAATAACCGATTTGAAATGATAGATAGTTCAAATAACAAAGTATATACGGATGATGTGGGACTTTATACATCACATTCAAGTGGTGCTTACTCGTTAATGAGTGTAGGTGGTTCTGCGTTTTTAGTAAGCAGTTCTGGTAGTATTGTTGCTGCAACTAATAGCGTAAGTTTAACAAGTAATTCAGGTAATGTAATAATTAATAATAAACTATATAGTTCAAGTCTTAGCACAGGCACACCTACAATAGGACAATTTGGTGGAACTGGTGATAGATTAATTTTATATCAAGGGTCACCTTCAACATATCCTATAGGTTTAGGAATAGCACCCTTTACAATGTGGTTTTCTGCTCCTGTAAGCCATATATTTAATTGGTATCTTGATGGCACATCTATAATGAACTTACAAAATACAGGAACTGATAGTTTATCATTAAGTAGAACAAGTAATAATCCATCGTTTATAGCCGGTGTTGGTTATTTTTCTTATGCCTCGAGTTCTACTTCGTGGTCTCCCGATAGTGTCACAAATGATACTGTTATACATAATGCTTCTGGTAATATAAGGTTTAGAACTGGGGCGGTTACAAATAATAGTAATTTAATAGTAAACAGTAATGGTTCAACAACAATTAAAAATCGTAGTGCGCAAGTTCATCAACTAACTCTGACAGGTAATGAATTTTATCAAGCTGGTTTTGCTGATACAGGAGTTAGTCTAAATTGTGGCGTAAATCGTAGTGGCAATAAGCAATTTTGGGTGATGGACCCAAACTTAGCAATTAATTCTACTAATAAATGTATTAGATTTGTCCCAAACACTGGGGCAATTGATTGTATAAGCACTGACGCTGGCTTACTTTTAGAGCTGATAGTATCGGGACCATTACGATTTCCTAACTATACCACTAACGGAACTCTTACTACTACTGGCGGAATAGGGACAGTCACTGTTGTATCAGATAAAAGATTGAAAAAAGACATTGAATATTTAACAGATACTCAGGAAGGACTAAACGCTATATTGAATTTGAAACCGTGTAAATTTAAATTAATACAAGACAAATCAAATGCGGTGTATCAAGGATTTATTGCTGATGATATGATGAAATTTATACCAGATGCTATAGATGGTAAAAAAATAGAATACAAATGGAAGACTGATTTGAATGGAAATATGGAATTAGATGAAAAAGGAGAAATTATTTATGAAGTAGATACTTCGGGTAATAAAGTCATAAGACCAAAGGCTATCAATGACGTAGCTGTTATTGCTACTATGTCATTAGCCATACAAGAACTACATAAATTACTCAATACTCAAAATCAAGTAATTCAAAATCAACAACGTGAAATAACTGAGTATAAACAGAAAGTCAATCATTTATTAACTACACAAGAAAATCAATTAATTGAATTAACAAATCAAATCAATAAAATTACAGAAAAAATAAGTCGTTCTACGACTAATTAATTTTTCGTAGAAAAATAATAAATAGTAATAAATAAATATGTCACTCCCGAAAGTTATTCCGTTAGAAGAAAAAAAAGAACAAGTCGTAACTCGTATGGTCATTTGTATCTCGAAAGATATAGATGAACTCGAAGAAAAAGTATTATCAGATTATGGTAAAGTTATAAGATATGAACATGACTTACATAATAATATTGATTGTGATACGCTCTCATTCGATTATCTTATTATTGATTTACGTAAAAAAGATGATCGATATTATTTTATGAAACAAATATTAAATAAACGTGACAAGTATCATGTGGTATTATATAATTATTGCTTTGAAGAAAATACTGATTTTAATTGTGATAATCAAATCAATTCATTTCCTAAAAAACAGGCGAACAAAAAAGATTTCGACGCATTACTCTTAATTAAAAGAATTCGACAACCTCGTGCTTGGATTGACTTCTTTAGAAAGTGCTTCGGTTTATATCAACAATTAAAGTGACTACTACATTATATTTATCAATGTTATAAACTATCTAATACATTTGGTTTATTTTAGTAAATTATTTTCTAATTTTTTTAACTTACACATTTTTTTATACCATCTTGTCATTTTAATAATGGTATCACCTTTTACCATATTACTTAACTCTCGTAAAATATATTTATCTTCTTCGGTCGGTTGGTAATTATTAATTAAATTAATAGTAGTTGATATAAAATAGTTATAACATTTCTTCCACGTTAATACCAATTCAAAACAATCGTATAAATTTATTTTATATCCAGTATCATATTGTCGTCGATTATAAAATACTAAATAACTTGGAATAATTTCTAAAAATACTTTATCAACTGTCTCGTCGCTCATCTTAATTAAATAAATATAATTATTTATTTAATTTTCATTTTTATTTTATAAAAAAGTAAGATCATTAGGTAAATCCATTTTCCAACAATAATAAAAACAATCAAAATTACAAGATGATTTACTTTTAGGGTCATTTAATTTTTTAAAATTAATTCTTTTTTTAGGAATAATAATCTGCGGTTTTTGAATATCTCTAAATATATTTTGGAAATATTGAGTATTGATTTTACTCGAAGGCATAATTAAAATGAATGGTTTATTTAATTTTGTTAATCTTTCTAACACTTCAGGAATACGTGTAAAAGGTGGATTACTAATTACTATATCACCAAAATCATTTTCAAAAAAATCAATATCCTGATGAATTACATTACATCCTAATTCTGTTAAATGTCTACCTGAATTACCATCTCCATAGAATGCCTCCCAGATCAATTTATCTTTAGGAATATATTGAGTAATATCTTCCCATGCTGATTTAGGGGTCATCCAATCATCATTTTTAGAAAATGTCTCGGTGGTAAAGTTAGCCATATGTAATAAAAATTACTATTAATTTTTATTTTTTTCATTTTTATTTTTTTGGTTTTTATTCTTCTATTATACGAGACTCCATTAAAACAATATATAAAATACATTTCATTCTTTTCTCACTATCAATATTACTTATGTCAGACCCCAT
>Ga0164293_10002032_pt1 | contig 17121 bp, 12 predicted proteins | sample GEODES118metaG_FD_111487 | JGI IMG/M metagenome (GOLD analysis project Ga0164293, IMG submission 111487) | Eutrophic lake water microbial communities from Lake Mendota, Wisconsin, USA - GEODES118 metaG | ecosystem: Environmental > Aquatic > Freshwater > Lake | place: USA: Lake Mendota...
ACCATAAACCTTGAGCAAAAGTGAATAAGTCCAGCATAAGATCAGTCTGGCAGAAGTAGTTCAAGACCTCGATTGTGAATCTTTGTAAACAGGCTTTATTTGCAATTTTCGACAAGTAGATCCAGATGTGCTTCGAATCGGATTTGTTTTTGGAGCCCGCTATGGAAAAGGACTTGTTGCTTGCCGAACAGCAAGTGGTTGGAGCAGGCCATCCTATTTGCAAATCCGTGGTGGCAGTTGGGGCTACCAATTTGGAATTGAAAAGGTGGATTTAGTTCTTGTATTTCTCGCACCAAATTCTGCAAACCGAATTGCTCAAGAAAAACTAACTGTGGGTGTGGATGCGACCTTTGCAGTGGGACCCATCGGACGGGAAGCCAGAGCAGGCACTGATTTTACTATGAATAGTGAAGTTTATGGATATTCGCGGTCTCGGGGACTTTTTGCAGGTCTTGCCATTGGTGGAAGCGTGATCCAAGTGGATGACTTCGATAATGCCACCGTTTACGGAGACATCAGCGCCATGGAAATTCTAACAAATGATAATTTCATTTCACCATTGGAAGTGCTTCCTTACAAAGCGGCACTGATGAGAATAACCCCTTAAAAATTAAGATCTGATGAAGAATCAAAAGATTTCTTCGAGAGGCTCTTCTCCAGGAGCCTCTTATTTTTACTGACGCCAGCAAGTGCTAAGAAAATGCCTGGGTTTGAATTCGGGCCATGAATAAGAGCTTGCCGCTCAAACTAAAGATCGATAAATCTGAATTTCATCAAAATGAGGAGATTCAGACTATGCCGTATGAGTTTTATAAAGTTTTACATTTTTTGGGACTGATTCTAACTTTGTCAGGCTTGATTGGCTTGATGGCCTCTTTTTTAACTCTACCGTCTGAATTGCCCAGAAAACTCAGAGTTCTTTGGATGTCCATGCACGGCACAGGTCTTCTTATTATTCTTGTCAGTGGTTTTGGGTTAGCCGCTCGTTTAGGTTTGGTCGGCGGTCTTCCGACTTGGGTCAAAGCTAAAATTGCAGTGTGGGTTGTTGTCGGATTTATTATCATTTTCATTCGTAAAATGAAAACGCAAATTCAAATTTGGCTTCCTCTGGTTTTGGTACTTTTCACATTGGCTGCTTATTTAGCTGTGAATAAAATCGGAGTTTAAAATGAAAAAAATTTCTTTCATATTGAGTCTTTTATTTTTGTCGCAAATATTAAATGCGACGGAGCTTCTCCAGGCACAGTACGATGGACAGTCTCAGATTTTGACTCTTGATGTCGTATACTCAGGAGGACTGAAAGATCACAAGTTCTCTCTTGAGTTTGACCAGTGCCATTTAGAAGATGGAACCCAGCAAATTGCCTCTCGGTTGATTGACTCAGCCGGCTATGACGCAGGCGGTCAGGAAATTTTTGAAACAGTTCATATCCCACTTAATTCAATGACTTGTAAGCCCGCAACTTTGTGGATCAGATCAGGCCGATTTTCTCAAAAGTCAGTTTGGATTGATTAAACCCGAACTGGTGCCAAAACATTTTCTTATGCCTGGCGCTAAAATTGAACACTCGCCTATAGATGATGGATCAGGTATCCACATGTCACCACGGGGGGAATTACAATGTTTCATTCTCAAGTTTTCAAAGTTTTAAGTTTAGTAGCAGTGCTTAGTTTTGGGTCCGCATGTCAGAAAACTTTTCTGCCGAAATCAGATCTTGTCGGTGAAGCCCTTCTGGCTGATAGACCTGTCTTAACCCCAGCCTCACAAATTTATTTGATCGAGCTCAAAGAAAAACCTCTGCTCTCTGATGTTTCACAAGCTGACGGACCTGTGCAGTTGGACCCTGAAAAAGTAGAACTTGTAAAAAAAGAACACCAACTTTTCGAAGAAAAACTGAAAAATATTTCTGCCGAAATTCAAGTGGTTTACCGCTATCAATATATCCTCAACGGAATGTCCATCATAGCTCCAACAAAATTTGAAGATCAAATCAAGGCTTTATCCAACGTTAAAAATCTACAGGTTCGAAAGATTTTTCTAAAACCCAAAGTCAAAGTCTTGCAAGCTGAGGCTGCTGTTAAAAAAGCCATCGACCTTGTGACCACTTCAGTGACTCACATTGAAGCAGGCAGTGCCTATGATCTTGGTTTCAAAGGGCAAGGCATTCGAGTTGGAATTTTAGACACAGGCATCGATTACACCCATGGGATGTTAGGTGGATCTGGAAAAGTTGAAGACTATGAATCTGTCAACCCAGATGCGGCCAATGCTCAATACCCCAATAAAAAAGTTTTAGGTGGAATTGATTTAGTTGGATCCGTTTTTGATACAGCTTCTCTCGACTCAGCCAAGCGTTTGCCAAAACCAGATGTGAACCCCATCGATGAAGAGGGGCACGGCACTCACGTGGCTGGCACAGTCGCCGGTATCGGCGATAATGTGAACACCTACAGTGGTGTCGCACCCGAAGCGGATCTTTATGCAATTAAAGTATTTGGTTCCGGCAGCACCTCTGATGAGGTTGTCATTGCGGGACTTGAGTGGGCCGTGGATCCCAACCAAGATGGGGATTTATCTGATCAACTTCATGTTGTGAATTTGTCCTTAGGCGGTGGTAACGGAACTTCCTATGAACTTTACAACAAAGCTGTAACAAATCTGACTCGTGCGGGGACTGTGGTTGTGGCATCAGCAGGAAATTCGTCTGATGTTCCCTTTATCGTGGGTTCGCCTTCGACTTCAGATGAGGCCTTAAGTGTGGCGGCAAGTATTGATAGCTCAATTCACAACTGGAAATTTAAAACAGTGGGATTTATTTCAGAAGAAAAAGAAATCGCACTTGCTGAAGCCATCGAGGGTCAAACATCAAAACCCATTGCTGAAGCGGGTGAGGTCACAGGCGAGCTTGTTTTCATAGGTCTTGCCGACAAAGATTTGAATGAGGAGCAATCAGCTCTGGTCAAAGGAAAAGTGGCTTTGGTTGACCGTGGAGTCGTCACATTTCAAGAAAAATTATCTCGAGCTGAGAAAGCCGGGGCGATAGGTGTGATTTTAGCCCAAAATAAAGACGAGGCTCCCTTCACAATGGGGGGAGATACCAAACTCGAAATCCCCGCGATCATGATCACTCAAGCCTTGGGAAACTTGCTCAAAGAGCAAATGAAAAAAGCCCCAGTCGTGGCAGTTTTTCAAAATCCCAAAATGATCGAAAAGCCAGAGCTCATCAACCGCATCACTGACTTTTCATCCCGTGGTCCAAGATCTGTGGATCTTCTGATCAAGCCTGAAATCACGGGCCCGGGACAGAACATCATTTCAGCTGCCATGGGTTTAGGGGTTGAAGGTGTTAAGTTATCTGGAACCTCAATGTCGGGCCCACACTTGGCTGGAGTGATGGCTTTGATGAAACAAAAGTTTTCAAAGCTTTCGACAAAAGAACTTAAATCAGTGGTCATGAGTACAAGTGTGCCTGTTAAGAATGATAAAAATTTGATCGATACAGTGGCCAGACAAGGGGCAGGTCATGTTGATGTCAGTCGAGCTTTGAAAGCACAATTTGTCACTGATCCCGTAAGCTTATCCTTGGGACTTCAACAAGTGGACAAGCAAAAAAAACTGACTCGAAGTTTAAGAATTAGATCACTTTTTGATGATGCTCTGAAACTTCAAGTTTCACTTGAAACAACTTCTGCCGCGATCACTTTGCAAAACTCTGAAGTGTCTTTAAGTGCCCTGGGTCTAAGTGACCTCAAGCTGAACTTTAACTTGAATGCTTCAAAAGTAGCGGGGCTCGAGGAAGAGGTCACGGGCTGGGTTGTTTTGAAGGTTTCAGAAACTCATAGCCAAAGAATTCCATTCTTGGTCAGGCTACAAAAAGTTTCTAACATTAAAATGACAGGTGCGGAGTGGGGAGCTTCCAGCTCCCTTGAACTTGAAGGAAGCGCTTCAAAGCTTGAGTTCACAAACCGATCCATGCACGCCGGTGAAGCCTGGTTGTTTAACCTTCTCGGTCAGGATTCTAGAAAACCTGCAGGAGCATCTGAGTTTTTCAGCCGCGAGTGCGATTTAAAAGCCGTCGGTTACAGACTCAATGGCTCAAACCTCGAGATAGCCGTAAAAATGTTTTCTCGGGTCAGCACTTGGAATCTCTGTGAGGTCAGCGTGTTGTTTGATAATAACCAGGATCAAAAACCAGAGCTTGAACTGGCATTAACTGTTCAAGAAAGAGTTCCTGGTCTCACAGGTCTTGAGATGGTGTCTACACTTTTAGATTTCCCGAAGGCGCGAGCATTACGTGAAGAAGCCGAAAAGAAGTCTGCAACTTCAGAGGAGCGAATTGAGCTCGATCTTTCGAAAGCGATTTTGGCTCAGCAATCCGGACAGGCTGAAGCCCTAAAAAGTGCTGTGATTCTCAAAGTGGATTTATCGATTTTGCAGTCTCAAATTGGCAGAGAACCAAAGATTCAAGTGGTCACAAGTTCTCAAGAGGGCAAAAACACAGAATCCGATGATTTTTTAAAGACTGAGAAGTACTGGCAGGTCTTGTCATTGGATGCAAATGCACAATCTTGGAAGGGTTTACAGAACATCACTTTGCAGGGCGGTGAAATCCGAATTTTGGAGCTCGAAAAAGGAGCCTCACCAAGTGCGCTTTTTGTGTTAATGCCTCAGAATTCCTTGGATTCTATGGGACTGGATGATCAGCAACTTGAGATCATTAAGCCTAGCTTTAGACCTTAATTATCATTCCAAATTTTCAACTCACCCTATAAAAGTTATCTGACTAGGGTGAGCAATGCTCGCAAGCAATTAATAATTCCCACGTTTTTTAATTTTTAGGCTATGTTGCCCACACCCAAGCGTTTTAATGAATAAGCGCTTAACAACATTTAAGCGCAAGTTTTGATTAATTCAACAAGACGCTTGACGAAGGATACCTATGGAACCCACTGACTTTGTAGGCTTTGATTTAAAGCCCCGACTTTTAGCAGCGATCACAAAAATTGGCTACACCAAGCCAACAGTGATTCAGCAAGAAGTGATCCCTTACCTGATGAGCGAAGAAAAAAAAGATCTTGTGGCACTCGCGCAAACTGGATCTGGAAAGACCGCTGCCTTTGGAATTCCATTGGCACAAAAACTAGATCCTGCAAACGATCAAGTTCAAGCTTTGATTCTTTCACCTACGCGCGAATTAGCTGCGCAAATCCAAGAAACTTTGAAGCCCTTGGTAGAATCTGTAGGCCTCAGATCGATGACTGTTTACGGAGGTCAAAGCTACAATGATCAACGTGCCAGTATTCGATTGAAACCCCAAATCGTGATTGCCACGCCTGGACGCCTCGTTGATTTGTTAAACCAAAAAACATTTAGCCTCTCAAATCTTCGCGTGCTCGTCTTAGATGAAGCCGATCGTATGCTTTCGATGGGATTTGAAGAAGACTTGCAATTTATTTTGGATTGCACTCATCAAAAATCTGAAGAGACCCAAAGACGTGCGGCCTGCCAAACCTGGTTGTTTTCTGCGACCATGGGGCCTGGCATTAAGCGAATTTTGAATCGCTACTTAACCAACCCTAAAATTATTGAGCAGCTCACGGGAAACTCAGGAGTTTCATCGACTTTAGAACATCAGTATTTAGCTGTTAAATCGGGATTCCGTCCCCAAGCCTTGATGCAGATTCTAAAGACCCTCGAGAATTTCTACGGCATCATCTTTTGCCAAACGAAAAAAGAAGTCAGTGAAGTGGAAACCATGCTTTTGCAGAACAAAATTTCTTGCATGAGTTTGCACGGTGATAAAGTTCAAAAAGATCGAGAGCGCGTGTTGAAACTTCTAAAAGAAGAAAAGTTTTCTGTTTTGATTGCCACTGATGTTGCGGCCCGTGGACTTGATGTGAAGAACCTGAAAAACGTGGTTCATTATTCGATCCCCATGGAAATTGACTCCTACATTCACAGATCAGGTCGAACGGGCCGAAACGGCGAAGAAGGACTTGTGGTTTCTATTTTAGAGCCCCGCGATTTTTCAAAACTGAATCGTTTGAGCCGAACAGCCAATATCAAAATGAAGCCTTTTGAACTTGTGAATCCCGAAGCTTGGTTAGAAAAACAAGCCACAAAAGAGCTCGAAAAAATGGCAAAATTCGGTGTGGACACGGAAGCTTTCCAAAGTTTGAAAAAGTTTTGTGAAAAGTCTCTTTTAACATTAGACACCACTTTATTCTCGACTGCGGATTGGATGGCGGCATTTTTAATGACTCGTTTGTCTGTTAAATCCGGCGAGACTCAGGGTTTTGTAATTAAAGATATTAAAGCCCCATCAGCGGGTGGCGATAGAAGACCGAGTTTCACTCGTGAGCGTGATTATTCATCCGGTGGCGGCAGAGGCCGACCGGCTTCAAGAGGTGGATATGATCGCGGTGGACGTGATGACTTCAGAGGCCGTGATGATCGCGGTCGTGGTGATCGAGCGCCTCGCGCTGAAGGAAGATCAGCAAGTGCCATTAGCCAGATCAGATCTTCAACCACTTCAACGGGCGAGCGCAGACCGGCAAGCAGTGGATTTTCTGGTGGCGGAAGCCCACGACCTTACGGTGGTGGTGGAACCAGAAGGCCTGCAAGCAGCTCAACTGGTGAGCGTCGAAGCTATCCATCCCGGGATCGATAAGACATAATTAAAAAATGTCGAATATTTTAAGCGTTCATAATGCGACAAAAAGTATGGGCTCTCGAACATTGTTTGAGGGCCTTTCTTTTGGTCTATCCTCAAGCGTAAAAACAGGTCTTGTCGGACCCAATGGTGCAGGTAAATCCACATTGATGAAGTGTCTGGCAGGTCTTGACAAGCTGGACAGCGGATCCTTGGTTTGGACGCTGAACACAAGACTTCAATATATTTCTCAAAGCCCGCAGTTTAAACCCGGTGAAACCATGCAGGATTTTTTATTTAAAAATCAGGGCTTGGATTCTGAGGACGTGGAACTGCAAGCGAAAATGTGGGAATTTTTCTCAAGACTGAATCTAGATGAAACAGATCTGGAAAAACCCATGACTTCGCTCTCAGGCGGAGGGCAAAAGAAAATTCAAATTATCCGCGCTTTTTTAGCCGATCCGCAAGTTTTGCTGATGGATGAGCCCACCAATCACTTGGATGTGGAAAGCATTATGTGGCTCGAGGATTTTTTAAAGTCTCGAACTCAAATGACTTACTTGCTGATTTCCCATGATCGTTTGTTTTTACAAAATGTGGTCAACGAAATCATAGAGCTGAATCCCAAATACCGTGATGGTTATATCCGCACACAAGGTGGATACGCCGAATACCAAGAGCTAAAATATGAAACAGAAAGATCTCAATCTGTTCAACAACAGCGCCAAGAAAATGACATGCGCAGGGAAACCGCTTGGCTCCGACGTGGGGCCAAGGCTCGGCAGACCAAGCAAACGGCCAGGATCAATGCTGCTGACCAAATGAAAGATGATCTGGAAATTCTCAAATCGCTCAATCGCTCAAGACGAGTGGAAATTGAGATGTCCACCACCAACCGAAGTCCTAAAAAATTAGTGGAAGTGGAAAACTTAAAGTTATCGAGGCCTCAGATCGGGCGAGTCTTTTTTGAAAAATTAAATTTACTTGTACACAGGCATACAAGGCTTGGATTGATTGGAAAAAATGGCTCTGGAAAATCCAGTTTGATTCAGGCCATGCTTCAAGAGGCTCCCTTTGCCGGCGGACTGACGATTGAAGAAGGAAAAGTGAAGCGTTTCGAAGAACTTCAAGCCAATCACTTTGAACAAAACAGATCAAGTCTTCTTCTGGACAAAACTTTGTTACAAAATATTTGCCCTGAAGGAGATTATGTTTTTGTAAAAGGGCAGCCGATCTTTGGAAAAAGTTATTTAGATCGATTTAATTTTAAAAGAAATCAGCATGACTTAAAAGTTCGTGAGTTATCTGGTGGAGAGCAAAATAGACTTCTCATTGCCTTGATGATGACAAAAAATTGTCAGCTGATGGTTTTAGATGAGCCCACAAATGATTTAGACTTTGAGACTTTGGATTCTTTGAAAACAGCGCTTGATGAGTTCGAGGGTGCCATATTGCTGGTCAGCCATGACCGGGCTTTTTTAGATGAAGTGTGCACAGAACTTCTTTATTTTCCAACACCCGAAGAGGGCACGGAACTTGTCAGGTTTTCTAGTTTTTTGCAGTGGCAGGACTGGCGAACTGAGAGCGCGGCTCAAATTAAGAAAAAATCGAAAGAGCAGGGCTCTTCTGCAAATAGTGGTGGGTCTTCAAAAAAAACGACCAAACTGGGATTTAATGAGCAGCGAGAGTACGACCAGATGGAAGCCATCGTGATGGAAAAAGAAAATGCACTTATGGAGCTTCGCATGCAGCTAGAGCTTCCCGATGTCATCTCGAATCCTAAAAAAATTGTTGAAGTGTCCTCGCAGATCTCAAAACTTGAAGACGAGATGGAAAAACTTTATTTGCGCTGGCAATACTTAGAAAGTTTAAAGTCACAATAAAGGACTCAACTTCAATGGCAACACCTCATGGGGTAAGAGCACCTGCTGTTGAGTGATTCAACTCGACGAAAGTAAGACCAGTGTCCAGTCGCACTGCTAGCTAATGCGAGCCACAAATGCCATACTTTAAAGCAGAAGTGGGGATTCTATGAACTCAGCCATTCATATCAGGCAAGTGACAAATTTAAAAAATAGAGCCAATCTTCTCAAATTGGATTCTGGGCATTATGTAAAAGTATCTGAATATTCCCAGACCTCTTTGACATTAGAAATTGAAAATTCTTACGCCGGTAAAGGTCAGTTGGTCAGCTTCATTGGAGAAATTTTAATAAACAAAGAAAAAATGAATTTCGAGTGTGTGGCTGAAATTGCGGATCTTCAAGTCATTGAAGGTTCACTTGTTCGGTTCGTATTTAGGTTAGTTGAAATTGATCAAACACTTTGGAAAAATTTTTTAGATTCAAAAAAGAAGGCTCAAAATCATATCGATGATCTTCTGCAAAAAATGAGAGGAGACTCCTCGCATGCTTGAAATTCCGATTTCATCTTCGTTAGCTCATTTTTTGGGTGATGATTACTGTTTAATTGTGGAGCCTTCTCAATCTTTTGCATTTGCTATTCAAAGCACGTTGCAATCGATGGGAGTGCCACATTCAAAAATTCTAGTCGCTCGTCGTTGGCAAGATGCCAAGCGCATTGTTTTGGAATTGAAACCTAAAATTTTGATCAGTGAGTACGAAATTGATGGGCTTTTTGGGATTGACCTTGTTTTAATGCAGGGAAGCTACTGCCTGCTTTCAGATAGGATTTCGATTATTAACACTCTCAATTCGTCAGAATCTGCTGTGGCAGAAGCTTCTGAAGGAGATATTGACGGATACCTATTAAAACCATTTTCTATGAGTGCGTTTCAACAAAAGTTAGAGTCAATTCTGCGTACCAAATTAAATCCCTCAGCCTATTATTTAAAATTAAACAAAGGCAAAAAATTATTAATTCAGAAAGAGTTTCAAAAAGCAATGGATGAATTCCTGTTGGCAAAACCCTTAGATCCCAAGCCCACTTTGGCGTGTTTTCACACAGGACAAGCCCTTCAATCCTTAGGAGATATGCCGCGTGCTCTTTTGGAATTCCAAGAAGGCTTAAAATACCAGCCGCTTCATTATCGTTGTCTGACGGGTGAATTTGATGCGCTCATGGAATCTAAAAACTACGATCAAGCTTATGATCTGATAGAAGTTATACAGAAAAACTTTCCAATCACATCCAAGCGCCTCGGACAATTCTTTGTGGCAACTGTTTTTACAGGCCACTTCCAGAGACTGCCACACCTTTGTCAGCTTATGATTCAGTTTGAACATCGATCCGCTGAGCTCATTGAGATTTCATCTTTGGCCATGCTGACTTCAGGTCGATATTACTTAAAAGAAAATCTATTTGAAAAAGCCTTCATTGCTTTTGAGTTAGCTTATCAGGTGTCGGAAAAAAAATTTGAAATACTTGAAAAATCAGTGAATGAATTTCTAAAAATCCAAGATTTTCTAAGAGCACAGGCTTTATTTAACAGAGCCAGCTCTGCAGAATTTGGAAAACCCCATTTCAAAGTTTTAGAGTTTCGCGTCGGTCAGCACTCTCTTTCAAATGAAGGCCTTATCAAAAAAGGACAACAACTGATCGATGATGGGTTCGGCAGCCCCGAGATTTTTTCTGCCATGGTAAAAGCCATGGCTTTGCTTGGGAAAGAAATTTTAGCGGGTACTTTTATTAGCAAAGTGCTCAAGACTTACCCAGAGCTCAGTTTTTCACTGTATCAGGTTCTCGAGGATAACTTGATTAAAAATAACACGACCGAGTCCACTGAAACTTAGTTCCCTTGGGGTCAATAAAAAATGGCCAAAAAGCTAAACTGTGTGGAAAAATCATGTGAGCTTGTGCATTTCGAAATGCTTTTTAAACGGAGATCCAGATGAAGTCAGGAAGTATTCTTATCGTCGATGATGAATTGGAAGTTCGTGAAACTATGGCCGAATATTTAGAGTTTGAGGGCTATAAAATAGAACAAGCTGAAAATGGCTTGGATGCACTTGAAATTTTAAAAAACCGCAATTTTGAGCTTGTTATCACCGATTTTAGAATGCCGAAGTTAAATGGTAAAGAGCTTGTCCTTGCAGTCCGAAAGCTAGGTCTTAAAATGCCAATTTTTTTATTAACAGGTTACACTGATTTAACTGAACAAGAATCACTGAAAATTGGAGTGACCCGCTTCTTGAGTAAACCCCTTCATCCATCGGATTTACTAGCAGCGATTCACAGAATCCAGATCTAGTTAATTTGCAGCAAAACTTTCACTTTTGGATGACTTGGTTTGCGACTCAAATAACCTATAAAGCTTGGATTCTCTGCGACTGCAGATTCTATCAGGTCCTCGCGTTGAATCACAATCGGCGGAATGCCTTTGCCTGTGAAAATAGCCCTGGACCAATGCCGCTTCAATTCAATGCGGCTTAGGTTGGCAATACGTTTATAGAAAATATCCTTGAGTTCTTGAGTGTCTGGACAATCAATAGGGGTCAATGAAATGTCAATGGCATTAATCATTCTATTGTTTAAATAAAGGGCTCGAACGTCTTCAATGCTTACCTTTGGATTACCTATGCTTACGTTTGCAACGACATAAATTTCTTGAGCCAAACTTTTTCCAATGGGGAAAATCTGGGTCAGTGCTGTGATAATAAAAATTTTAGATAAAATACTTTTCACATTATCAACCCTTTAAAAAATGAAATCAAACGTTAAAGAATAAAGATCAAATTGATTGTTATCTTCTGTGGTGTAAGTAATCACTTGATTAAACTTTTCGTCATATTTTGCAACTGCAAATTTCAATACCATATCCTCGAACCCATAATAGTTTAAGCCATAGGACATGGATTTGGTTTCAGTTACCCTTGCTGCAGCAAGGGGATCCGTGTTGACAATATAAAAGTTACCCAACAAATGAGATTGTTCTGAACTTGAGGCATAACCTAAAAAGTTTTTATACTTATAACCTAAAGTCACGTAGCCACCCTCGAAGTTTTTAATAGAGGTTAATGCGACTTTAATCTTTGCCATTTCAGCAGAGTATTGAAACCCATTCCATTCACCGCTGAAACCAACTGAGGACAATTCGGCCATTTCCTTTTTTGAAATCGTAAGTGCAATTGAGGCTGGAGTTCCAGAAGTGGTCAATAAGTTGCGAGGGGATATGTTGGCTTGATTGTAACCAGCCCTCAGCAAAAGGGCGCTTGAGATTTGGTATCGAATTTCGCTACTGAGGGCCTCAGTCATGGAGGTTGAACTTTCGCTTAAAACATCTGTTAAGCCACCAGCGCCATTAGGCCCGAGACGTTGACTTGTGTCGCTATAGGTGCTTTGGCCGTAAAAAGCTTGCACTAATAGGTCACCCACCGAAACTTTTGGAGAGTATCGAAATCCAAATCCATCTAAATTTCGAATGGGAGCTGTATTGTAAAGCTCCGTGGGCGGGCGAACCCACACATAGTTATAACCCACACTTTGTTCTTCGCTGAAAAGCCAAATGGGTGCCACAACACGACCTATCACGAGCTCAAGATCTAATGAGGGAATTTGCCGGGCAACAAAAGCGAGATCCAGTTGAGGCTCAGCATTATCTTGGGATCCCAACATGATAGCTTGGACAACGATTCGAGAGTTTTCTTGAAGGTTACTGGTCAGGTTAATTCCAAGTTTAGTGCTTGGAGAGAAATAGGTGCCTTCGTCTTCTTCTTTCAAAAAATCTAAATATCGATTGGTCTTGGTGAGTGTTGATGCGCCAAAGGTGCCGAAACCGCGAACTGTGATTTGTGGCGAATCTTTTGCCAGCAAGGATTGGGGCAACAACAAAAAAATAAGAAAGTAAATCATAAGAATGATCAATTGTCGTTGCTTAACAAAAGTAGATTTTGAGTTTAAAAAGCCGGAAAAAATCATAAATTCTATACCTCAGTCCTGGTCACAATTGAGTCTTCTTAATTTTAAAGAAACTAGCCTCTTTGGCTTAAATGAAATTTAAGCACGCTCTCAAAGCTTTGAGTATCGTTTTGTGATTGATTAAGCTCAATAAAAAATTCGATTTCACCGATAAAGTCACTGCACCACGGCAGGCGGCAGGTGGAAGGTGGATATCTTTGAGACTTTCAATAAAACTGGCGACTTTATTACTCTTCGTTCAATGCGTTTTAGTTGCGGGCACAGGTTATATTATCTATGATCGAACCCGATCAGAACTGCGTGCTGATTTTGCCGCTCAAATAGAAACCAATGCCTGCGCAGTGGGGCTTGATGCTCCTCATCTCTCTTCCTCTGACGACATTACAATTAAAAAATATCTCGAAACCAGATTGGAATTTTTCAAGCTGAGTTTTATCACTCTTGTTGACCATGGGACAAAAAGGTCCTGGTTCGCAGGCGACCCAAAGCTAGCGGCTGAGCTAGAATCTCGAGAATTCAACACCACATCGGGTCCAAGCCAAGCTAAAAAAGAAAACGTGTTTGTCACATTTTGTGGAGTTCATGGGCAACTTGACGCGGAAATCATCGTGGGCTCAAGTTACACAAGGATTGCAGACCTTGAAAATTCAGTTGCAAAAATCTTTAGCTTTTCATTTATCATTCAGCTGCTGACCATCTTGGGATTGGCCGCCTTCATCGGGATTTATGTCCACAGGCGAATTAGCCCCATCTTATTCGCCTGCCAACAGATCGCAAAGGGTGAATTAAACGTGAGTATCAAGGACTCAAACCATGATGAAATTTCCATTATTGCTCAAAATATCATCTCCATGAGCTCCCAACTGAGCGAACATCAAAGCAAGGTCATATCCCAATCAAAGTTTGTCGCTCTGGGTGAAATGGCAGGTGGGGTTGCTCATGAAATTAACAATCCACTTTCTATTATTGGAAATAAGGCAGAACTGTTAAAAAAATATGCCCTCAAAGATGATCCTGACTTGAAAAATCGAGTCATCAAAGACGCAGATAAAATTGTTGCCACGACGTTCAGGATTGCAAAAATTGTACGCGGTTTACTTGCCTTCTCGCGGGACTACAGCGCGACTGATCTTCAACTGACTTCAATTAAAACAGTCATAGATGATGCCCTTTCATTTTGCACTGAACGATTTCATTCTAATGATGTGAAGCTGCTCATTTCAGGTCCGATGGACATCTCAATTGAAGTCATACCCACCCAGTTGTCGCAGGTGCTACTGAATCTATTCAATAATTCCTATTACGCAATTTATGGAAAATCTGATTCATGGATTAAAATCAACCTGAGTCACAATCAAGAAACTTTAGTTATCGATATCATCGATTCTGGTCATGGCATTCCCGAGGATGTTGCCAACAAAATGATGCAGCCCTTTTTTACCACTAAACCCGTTGGGGAAGGCACCGGTCTTGGTCTCAGCATTTCGAAAGGCATGATTGAATCTTTTGGTGGCAAGTTAGATTATGTAAGAGATCAGGCCAACACCACATTCCGGATGACTCTACCAATCGCAAAATCAGATCCCCTCACCAACAAACCAGCGGCCTAATTCTACGGAAGTGTGACCGTTCGGTGAAAGATCCTTGGAATCATCGACGAAGACACAGAGCAATGGGAGTAGTACAACACCTGAGTTGAAGTGATGACCGGAGAGGGAGTGGTATTGCAGCTCTGGTTGGCGACTTCTTGATAGGATTCAATTGTTCGCCAACTGCTGCTTCCAGCGGCAAGCTTGCGTGCAAGAGTTCGATCCCAAATGGAATTTGCATTTTCTTCCACCCCAAAAACATAAACAGAATGATCTGCAGCAAATGCAATTTTAGAAGGTGAGCTTTGTAAGCCTCCGGTCTGTTGAAAAGTGTCGCTTAATGACCAAGTGGATCCTGCATCAGTGCTTTTTCTAACAACCCAAGTTTTTGCTGCTGTATCTTTGTAAATGGCATAGATGTGCCCATTGCTATCTGTGTTCAAGTCAACAAAGTTTGTCGAGGGTAGCGTTGAAGCTGACCAGGTCGCGCCGCTATCGGTGCTGATCGTACTCGCTACGTCTTTAACAGTCCTTAAAAAAGTCCCTGTCGCAATTTTAAAAATTTTTACGTACGAACCGGAACCTGTCCCCAAATCAACGCTGGTGTAGGACGTCCCGTTGTTTGTCGATTTTAGTAGATAGTTCTGGTAGTCGGAAATCATGTCACCGTCACTTACATGCGCTAAAATCGCAAGGTAAGCCGTTCCGGAATCGACGAGATAGTCCTGGAGCGAAATACTTCCGTGACTGTTCACATTCACAGGTGTCATTGCTGTTTGAGAAGAAAAGGTTTCTCCGCCATCGGTGCTTCGCCACAGCGTTACACTTGCCGTCATCCCTGTCCCCGAAGTCCTTGATCCAAAAAGATTGCCAGAGGCATCAATTCGCGGATTGGCAAAATTAGCAGGCAGGGTATTGAGCACGGTCCACGTAGCACCCGAATCAGAGCTTCGGCGAAAACGAATTGGGGAAGTCATCATCGAGTAAGTTGAAAATTCGTAAAGAGTGTTAGCAAATCGAAGAAGCTCAGTTTGGACCTTAACCTGTATCGGTGTATTGGTAAACGCAGCCGCTGAAAAGCTGGCTCCTGTATCTGTGCTTTTAAACTGAAAACTTCCATTTTGCACGGCAGTTTGGCCAGCGGTATAAATTCCGATTAATAAACCCTCCGAGGATGCATTAGATCGACCTGAAACAATCATGTTCGTTCCATAAAAGGCGCCTGTTTTAAGTAATGTATGATACGTCCCCGCCGTATAAGCCGGGAATCCAGCCACTTGCTGCCACGTGCTTAAACCCGTATTGTATTTGAGCAGAAAAGCTTTATCGCGATCAGCCACTGAGTCTTCCCCCACACCCAATAGGTATAAATTGGTGCCATCGTTATTGATTTCGAAGGGCACATTAAAACCAGCGTTACTCAAATTAAACGTGGAATGATCTGTTAATACGCCTGCATTGTAAGTCGAAACATAAACATCAGACCGTGTATCGCTATCAAGCCCCCCATTCACGTGGGCGACGTAAAGCGTGCCTGCTAAATTGGTCATTGATCGTATGCTTTTACCAGTGGAATTGGTGACAGCCGTCCAGCTGGTGCCGTTAAAGCGACGGGCCAAACCAAATATGCTACTGCTATCGACAACTTCACCGACAGAATTGCTTAAGTTCATGCAAGTGCTAGAAGGACGAAAAAATCCTCCAACTACGATATCGGTCCCGTCTGTGCCAATGGCGTTAAACTCCTGACAATTATAAGAAGAAATGCTCAACTCTGAGGTCGAGAAATTCGCCCCGAAACTGGCTCCATCATCCGTTGATTTCCGCACGATGGCTGTTCTTTTGTTGCTTGAATTATTAGCCATGCCGGCCACATAAATCGCTGATCCACTGACAAAAATAGCGTTGGCTCGGGCAGCTCTTTCGGATGCTAAATTAAAATTATCAACTGTCGCCCAGGTCGCACCTGAGTCCGTGGATTTGCGCACAATCCAGTGAAGTGTGCTACCGCTCGCTCCACTGTAAATGGAGCCTACGACATATAAGTCCGTCCCTTTGATGGCGATATCCCGCGCTTCGTTATTGCCACCTGCAGGCGTGTAGTAGGGGTCTTCGATGTTAGTCAGTCGGTATTGATCAATCATGGACCAGGTTGTCCCGTCGTCGGTGCTTTTACGAACGATCCACCAGCCCAGAGCTGAGCCTGCGGCATACAAAGTGGTGCCCACGCGAATGATTTTGTTAGCGACAAAACTTGCATCGAAAGTGGGAGTATCTGTGTTTGTCGTAGCGAAAGTTCTGAAGTTCACGGTGGCCGTTGCCGTTTCACCTGAGTCGGTTTTCGTTAGTGTGACGAGCTCACTGGAGCTCACAAAATTCACAATGGAATCATAAAATCCGGTGAGTGTGTTCATAAAACCAGAGCCCGCATCTGAATACGCTAGGGGAGCTGCGCCAGTTGCCGAAAATTGATAGCTGTCACCTTTAAGTAAATTCACAGCTGTCGGAGAAATCGAGATCGTTGAAACGATCGCGGCCGTAAGCTCGTTGGTTGACAGCACAGAACCGTTGGCCCCATTGGCACGAACACGAATGTAATACGTTGACCCGGTGGTAAGGCCCGTTAGGGTGCTACCTGAAGTCACATTTGTTGCGCTGAGACCATAAGTTCCACTCACAAGACCCGAGCTTGTTCCATACAAGACATCATAACTTGTTGCCCCGGTTGCATTCGCCCAAGCCACGGTCACACTTCTTGAGCCAGGTGTCGCAGATGTGATCGTAAATGAACTCAATGGCGTCGCAGAGGATTGTGCAGTGGCGTCTGTTGAGCCAGTGACATTGGTGGCTGTTACCATAAAATAGTACAGGGTCCCAGGTGTGAGTCCGGTGACAGTTGTTGGTGAGGTCGCGTTACTAGAAAACGTCGTCCCGTGAACGCCGCTCGAGGTTCCGAACTTCACTGCGTAAGTGGTCGCATTGGACGAAGTCCCCCAGTTGAGA
>Ga0164293_10002033_pt1 | contig 17111 bp, 15 predicted proteins | sample GEODES118metaG_FD_111487 | JGI IMG/M metagenome (GOLD analysis project Ga0164293, IMG submission 111487) | Eutrophic lake water microbial communities from Lake Mendota, Wisconsin, USA - GEODES118 metaG | ecosystem: Environmental > Aquatic > Freshwater > Lake | place: USA: Lake Mendota...
AATGGATGTTGCCATCGCGATTCGCACCGGTATTATCAAGGACGGCATGCTCTACGTGCAGGCCGCCGCCGGCATCGTGGCAGACTCGAATCCCGAAATGGAATGGCTCGAAACCGAGGCCAAAGCTCGCGCGGTGCTGCGCGCAGCGGAACAAGTGCAAAACGGTTTGGATGATCCGTTCTAACTCGCCAAAACAGGATAAACAAAAATGTTACTGATGATCGATAACTACGACTCGTTTACCTACAACCTGGTGCAGTATTTTGGCGAGCTCGGCCAAGACGTCCGCGTCTACCGCAACGACCAGATTACGCTCGCGGAAATCGATGCGCTTAAACCAGATCACATTTGCATCTCACCCGGCCCCTGCTCGCCCGCAGAGGCTGGCGTCTCTGTCGACGTGATCAAACACTATGCCGGCAAAGTGCCGATTCTAGGCGTATGCCTCGGACACCAAGCGATTGGCGCCGCCTTTGGTGGCAAGATTGTCCGAGCCCAACAAATCATGCACGGCAAAACGTCAGCAATCACACACACTAATTCCGATGTGTTCAAGGACCTGCCTTCGCCCTTTACCGTGATCCGTTATCACTCACTAGCCATCGAGCGCGCGACGATTCCAGATTGCTTGGCAATTACTGCGCAAACTGCAGATGGAGAAATCATGGGCGTTCGTCACAAAACACTCCCAATCTATGGAGTGCAGTTTCACCCCGAGTCCATTTTGAGCGAACACGGTCACGCCATGCTGCGTAACTTTCTCGAACTGCCAGTGACCACACTCACCTCGGCCAAATAGGACAGCGCCCCATGATTACTCCAAGCGAAGCACTACTACGCTGCATCGAACATCGCGAAATTTTTCATGATGAAATGCTGCACCTGATGCGTATGTTGATGCGCGGCGAAATGTCGCCCACTATTGCGGCAGCCTTGCTGATGGGCTTGCGCGTGAAAAAAGAAACCGTCGGTGAAATCACTGCTGCCGCACAAGTCATGCGCGAATTCGCCACACCCGTTCACGTCGCCAATCCACAAGACATGGTGGACATGTGTGGCACGGGCGGTGATGGCAGCAACACCTTTAACATTTCCACGACTGCGATGTTTGTCGCCGCGGCGGCTGGCGTACCCATCGCAAAACACGGTGGACGCAGCGCGTCCTCGTCGTCAGGCAGCGCGGATGTGCTCGAAGCGCTTGGCGCCAACCTGTCCCTAACGCCCGAACAAGTGTCCGCCTGCATTTCGGAAACGGGCATCGGTTTTATGTTCGCCCCCGCTCATCACGGTGCGATGAAAAATATCGCGCCCGTCAGAAAAGAACTCGGCGTGCGCACGATCTTTAACCTCCTCGGCCCCCTGACCAATCCTGCGGGTGCTGCCAATCAGCTGATGGGCGTTTTTCATGCGGATCTCGTTGGCATACAGGTGCGCGTCCTGCAATCGCTCGGCTCACGACACGTCATGATCGTGCACGGCAAAGACGGCATGGACGAAGCCTCCCTGGGAGCCGGCACGCTCGTTGGCGAGCTCAAAGACGGCATCATCCACGAATACGAAATTCATCCCGAGGACTTTGGTTTAGCCATGGCCTCTAATCGCAGCATCAGAGTCTCCAACAAAGAAGAATCGCGCGACTACGTGCTCGAAGCCCTTGGCAATACGCCCGGTACGGCACGCGATATTGTGGTCTTTAACGCAGGCCTGGCGATATACGTTGGCAATCACGCCTCCACCATCCAAGACGGGATTAAGATGGCCTTTGAAGCCATCGCGAGCGGCGCTGCGCGCGACAAGCTCGAAGCCTTTTGCGCCCACACAAGGACATATGCAGCATGAGCGATATCCTCAATAAAATTCTCGCCGTCAAAGCCCAAGAAGTCGCCGCGGAGCGCCAAGTGCGCAGCGAAGCTGATCTCCTCAAGCAAGCCAAGGCCCGCAAAGATGTGCGTGGTTTTGGCAAAGCACTTGAGACCAAGGTCGCCGCGGGTAAGCCTGGCGTGATTGCAGAGATCAAAAAAGCCTCTCCTTCAAAAGGCGTGTTGCGCGAAATTTTTATCCCTGGCGAAATCGCCGCGTCTTATGCCGAGCATGGTGCGGCCTGCTTATCCGTCTTGACGGACAAACAATTTTTTCTGGGTGACGACGACTATCTCCGTCAAGCCCGTGAGGCGTGCAAACTCCCCGTTTTAAGAAAAGACTTTATCGTCGATCCATATCAAATCATCGCTGCCCGAGCGATGGGCGCAGACTGTGTCTTGCTGATTGTATCGGCCTTGAGTTCGACTCAGCTCTATGAGTTTGAAGAATGCGCCTTCGAGCTTGGCATGGATGTGCTGGTCGAGGTCCATGATGCTGAAGAACTCGACATCGCGCTCGATATGAACACCTCATTGCTCGGCATCAATAATCGTAACCTGCGCACGTTCGAAACCTCTCTGCAGAACACGCTTGATTTGCTGCAACGCATACCCATCGGCAAACTGGTGATTACCGAAAGCGGTATTTTGGCGCCCGCCGACGTACAGTTGATGCGCGACAATGACGTCCATGCGTTCCTGGTGGGTGAGGCCTTTATGCGCGCACCTAATCCCGGCGCAGAACTTGCGCGTTTGTTTGCCTGAGCGCGTTGCCCTGCGCATGACACCCCAGAGCAATCAGCTCCAAGAAGCCTCGCTCTGGGCACATCTCGAACACATCCCGAACGCGTGGCAACGCTGTCTGACAGCTCCGTCTGTTCACACCGCGCTCGAGAGCCTCTCGACCATGCTGCAGAACCGCCTCGCACAAGGTTCAGTCATCTATCCCTCGCGCCCCTTTCGCGCGCTCGATACCCTACAACCCAGCACCGTCAAAGTGGTGATTTTGGGTCAAGACCCTTATCACGGCCCCGGACAAGCGCAAGGACTTGCCTTTTCTGTGCCGGATGGTTTTAAACGGCCCCCCAGCTTACGTAACATCTTGCAAGAGATTGAGCGTGCATACCCCACCAACGATTCCGAGCTTGTATTGACGTCCAACCTTCTTAAAAACGATTTGTCACGCTGGGCACAGCAAGGTGTTCTTCTCCTCAATACCTGCCTGACTGTCGAGGATGGACAACCTGCCTCTCATGCCCGAGCAGGCTGGGAAACGGTGACGGATGCGCTGATCACTGAGGTGGCGCGAGACTCCCCACCTAAGGTATTCATGCTCTGGGGTGCGCATGCCCAAGCCAGGCATGAACGGCTTGCCGATCTGGGCGTGCACCTGCTTTTGATGCCCAATCATCCCTCGCCGCTCTCCGCGCGCAGACCCCCCGTTCCTTTTGTCGGCTGCAATCATTTTCGCTTAGCAAATGAATGGTTAATACAACACAAGCGCCAAGTAATTGACTGGAAAGCATAATTTTTACTCAAAGGGTATACCCGAATCAAAAAATAGGTTAGTATTCGACTCTGCATAAATAATGCATAAGTCTGAAAACAGGCAAACAACCTAGATTTCGACTTCTCATCATCGATTTCTGACCTCCTTTCCTTTCGTGGGCAGCTAGTGTGATCCAGATAGATGGATCTACAGCCCAGACGTTCGGTTGATTCGGTCGGCACGATGCTCGATTCAACCGACGACCGCCGGTCTACCAATTCTCCGGGCTGCGTCATATGGCCACTATCTGGCCAAAAGGAAAGTCATGTCCTTCGATTCGTTGGGGCTAGTCCCCGCTTTGTTGTCTTCCATTGAACGTACCGGCTTCACCACGCCGACACCCGTCCAGATGTCTGCGATTCCAGCAGCCTTGGCTGGTGCCGACTTGATGGTATCCGCCCAGACAGGCAGCGGCAAGACCGCCGCCTTTATGCTTCCCGCACTGAACAAAATCGCCCACAAGCCCTCCAACAAAGGCCGTGGCGTCCAAGTGCTGGTGCTCACCCCCACCCGCGAACTCGCCATGCAAGTCAGCGAAGCCACCGAAATGTACGGGAGCAACCTAGACGATCTGCGTGTCGCGACCGTTGTCGGCGGCATGCCTTACGGCGCCCAACTCAAAGCACTCTCACGTCGCGTGGACGTGTTGGTGGCCACACCCGGCCGTCTCCTGGATCACCTGCAAGCCCGTCGAGTCGATTTATCGACCGTCCACACCTTGGTGCTCGACGAAGCCGACCGCATGCTCGACATGGGCTTCATCGACGACATCAACACGATCGTTGACCGTTGCCCCGAGTCACGCCAGACCTTGCTGTTCTCAGCCACACTCGATGGCACAGTGGCCAAGCTCGCCGCACGCATGATGCGCGATCCACAGCGTATCGAAATGACCTCACAGTCAGATCGTCACGCCAACATCACACAGACACTGCTGTATGCCGATGACGCCGGACATAAACTGCGCCTGCTTGATCATCTCTTGCGCGACGTGTCGATGGACCAGGCCATTATCTTTACCGCCACCAAGCGTGGCGCGGACGATCTGGCCGAACACCTCGCCGACAGCGGCTTTTCAGTGATGGCCTTGCATGGTGACATGAATCAGCGTCAACGTTCACGTACCCTCTCTGAAGTTCAGGACGGCCGTGTCCGTGTGCTGGTCGCCACCGACGTTGCTGCTCGCGGCATCGACGTCCAAGCGATTAGCCACGCCATTAACTACGATTTACCGATGCAACCTGAAGACTACGTACACCGCATTGGTCGTACCGGTCGTGCGGGTCGTGATGGCGCTGCCTTTACCTTGGCCGTCCACAGCGAGCGTCATAAAATCCGCCGCATCGAACATTTCATCGGCAACACCATTCCTCCCGGCGTGATCGCGGGTCTTGAGCCACAACGCACTCCAAGCGCACGCCCCGAAGGCGCGTCGCGTGGTGCAGGCGGCAAAAAGCCAAATCGTTGGAGCAACGACCGAAGTGGTGATCGCTTTGGTAGCAGCAATGATCGTTACTCCGCTGGCCGTAGCGAGCCCCGTACCTTTGCTCCCCGTGGTGATGCACCAAGCGGTGCTCCTCGCGGAGACCGCCCCTATGCAGATCGTGGCGAAAAATCTTTCGCACCACGCGGTGACAGACCTTTTGCACCACGTGGCGACAAGCCCGCCTATGCGCCTCGCGGTGACAAACCTTTTGGTGATCGCGAGCGTACGTTTGCACCACGCGGTGACAAACCCGCTTATGCACCTCGCGGTGATCGTAGCGATCGTCCCCAAGGCGCGCGTAGCGACAATCCTTTCGCCAGCACACGCGGCGAAGGACGTCCTTTCGAGCACCGTAGCGATCGCGCACCCTCAGACCGTCCAGCCTATGCAGGCAAACCTGCAGCACGCTCAGGACGTGAGTTCGCTCCTCGCTCCGCCGCACCAGGCGGCAAGACTTTCGCCCCGCGCGGTGATAGTCCTGCTCGCGCACCAGGCGCCGCACGTCCTGGCGCTCCTCGTGCTGCGGCCGGTGCACGTCGTGGCTTTAACTTTGACGGTGGTCGCCGCTAATCCTCCGATCTCCATCAGCGCGGACGCACTGGCTCACAGTCAGCGCGTCCGCGCTTTTTTGCATCTACAGATCCAGCAGGCGGGCGGTTGGCTGCCCTTTAGCGCCTGGATGCATCATGCTCTGTATGCACCCGGACTCGGCTACTACGCCGCAGGCAATACCAAACTTGCCGACGCACAAAATACCAATGCGTCAGCACTGAGTGGTGACTTTGTCACTGCACCCCAGCTCACACCTTTGTTCGGACATACACTTGCGCGACAGGTCGCCGAGGTTTTGCGACAAACCGACACACTCGATGTAATTGAGTTCGGTGCCGGCAGTGGGGCACTCGCACACGATCTACTGACCGCACTCGACGTGATGGGTCTCTGTGTACGCTACAACATCCTCGAGGTATCAGCCGATCTCAGACAGCGTCAACAAGCGCGTCTGGCTGCTTGGAGCACCCGCGTCACCTGGCTTGAAACACTCCCAACGCGCTTTGCTGGCTGCGTCGTCGGTAACGAGCTGCTCGATGCAATGCCCGTCGAGCTCTTTGTCTGGTCTGAGCAAGGACAGGTTCTCGAGCGTGGCGTCATTTCACTTCCCTCCAAGTCAACGACAACGTCAGACTCAGTGAGCCTCACACAAGAATTCGCTTTTCAGGACCAGCCCGCCTCAGCAAGACTCACCGAAGCTGTCCGAGCACGAATGCCCGGCCTGCCAGGCTACACCTCCGAAATCAATCTACAAGCCGAAGCCTGGGTCCGCGATCTCGGTCGTTGGTTAACGCGCGGTGCAGCCTTACTCATCGATTATGGTTTTCCACGTCATGAGTATTACCACCCTCAGAGACAACGCGGCACGCTCATGTGTCATATCCAGCATCGTACCCATGACGATGTTTTTCTCGCACCAGGACTGCAAGACATCACCGCGCATGTTGACTTTACAGCGATCGCAGAGGCTGCCCTACAAAGCGGACTCGACGTTCTTGGCTATACGTCTCAAGCACGTTTCCTCTTGAATGCTGGCTTGCCCCAATTGCTTGAAACCTACGCACAACAGCAACTTGAACAACCCGATCTCAAAGAGCGCGCACACACCTATGGGGCAGTACAAAAACTCATTTCCGAAGCCGAAATGGGTGAGTTGTTTAAAGTGATTGCACTCGGTCGGGGGATCGTATCGCCCCTGAGCGGCTTTAGTCAGAGCGATCGCTCAGGACAGCTAGGCGAGCGGCACGCACCGCTTGTTTAATCTGAGCGGGCTCTGACACAGTCTGGGCGACCGCACCCGCATCGACGGCCAACACCGCCTTAAGTCTCCCGCACCACCAAACCACATTGTCATGATTGTCTGCATTGTCTGCGTGATCTGCAGCGCCATGCATCACAAGCGCTGCCGTGTTCAGCAACACCTCAAACCTCTCGGGTTTTCTGAGCGCATCACTGGACTCGAGCAGAGACATCACATCCTCGGGCGTACGTTTCACCATGCCAGCCATCACGAATGGCAATAATCGCGCCACATCCACACTCTGCGTCGGTACCCGCAAACGCTTAGCCAATTCGGCGCGTGATTCTGTGTCTAAGCACAACAACGCGTAACGCGCGCTCAAAGGAGCAGAGATCACATCGTCCGCTGCCGCATCCAACAGTGGCATGATCCGTGCACTGTGATACCACTCAGGCATGATGCGTGCACTAGCTCCCGATGCCACCAAGACCTCTAGCATCCGCGAGGGTTTGACGCTCATGAGTCCGCGCGATAACTCCTGCCAGACGCGTTCGGGAACCAGGGCGTCTACCTCACCGGTTGCCACCATTCTTTGGCACAATGAAAGCGTCTCCGGCGCCACTGAAAAATCCGTAAATCTTGCGGCAAAACGCGCCAGTCGCAAAATTCGCACAGGATCTTCTTCGAAGGCCGGGCCCACATGACGAAATAATCTTGCCTTTAAATCAGCCAACCCATTCAATGGATCGACGAGCTCGCCTGTCATCGACTGCGCCATCGCATTGATCGTTAGATCACGACGCTTTAAATCCTCTTCGAGCGTGACATCCGCACCGGTGTAAAAGGTAAACCCTTTGTAACCACGCCCGGACTTTCTCTCGGTGCGCGCGAGCGCATACTCTTCTTTTGTTAGAGGATGTAAAAAAACCGGAAAGTCGCCCCCGACGGGAGTAAAACCACGCGTCACCATCTCCTCGGGCGTCGCACCGACCACGACCCAATCACGGTCGCCTGCAGGCAGACCTAACAATGCATCGCGCACAGCTCCACCGACAATGTAGACCTGCAAACCCGTCAAGGCGGGATCTATCGCCATGATCACGGCAGAGGCGAACGACCATAAGGTCGTGGCTCAATTTGTCCGAGACGCTGCTTGAGCGACTGAGGATTACCGGTAAAAACCGCAGCATAGTAGGTGGCGTTAGACATTACTTTTTTTACGTAGTCGCGGGTTTCATTAAATGGAATCGTTTCAGCGAAAATTGCACCTTCGACTGGCGCATCGAGTTTAGAGCGCCACAGCATCGGACGACCCGGACCTGCGTTATACCCAGCACTGGCCAACACCTGAGAGCCACCCAGATCAGACTGCACCATACTCAAGTAACTCGTGCCCAACTTCGTATTTGTATCGAAATCGTTCACGCTACCGGGTGTAAAGTTCGTCAACCCAATTTTCTGGGCCATCCACTTTGCCGTAGCAGGCATCAGCTGCATCAAGCCAGAGGCTCCCACGTGTGAGCGCGCATCCATAATGAACAGCGACTCCTGGCGGATCAACCCATACACCCAAGCGGGTTCGACATTCACCTCGCGCGCCTGAGCGCTGACACGCCCTTCAAAAGGTGCGACAAACCGCTGCGTAAAGTCCACCTCATTCTTGGTGCGGACAGAGGTCGCCACCACCCGATCATAGATACTCTCGCGACGCGCCAACTCAGCGGCGGCCAACAGTTGACGGTCTGTCATGCCACGCAGCGCAAATGTCCACTCAGGTACAGCCTCTGGCCGCCAGCCTCTTTTAAATAAGGTCACAGCGCGCTGCAGACCTGGATTCGCACGAGCCTGGGCTAACTCTTTCTCAGAAACAGGCTCGGGTCGCTTGGGTGCGGTAATCGTGCGCCCAAGCTCCTCGACAGCGAGCTGTCCATAAAAGCTGTAATCCGGTGCGATCGAGGCATAGGCTTTCTCGGCATCCGCTTTTTTACCTGTCGCCGCCAGACCACGCGCCTTCCAGTACACCCACGTCGGGTCGCTACGCTGAGGCTCACGCATCGTATCGATGCTTTGCATCACCCACTTCCAATCGATTTTAGGTTGACGTAGCGCCATGCGAACACGCCATGCTTCGTTGTTATCGGATAAGCGGACGGACCCAGAATCGCGATACCACGCATACGCACGGGGATCGAGATTCATACTTGCGACCAAAGCCATCTGACCATAGACCCATTGCATATTTTTCTTGGGAAGCAGGTTTTTCCACTGTTTTTTGACCAACGCATCCGCCGCCGTTAGATCCGTCCGTGCCAAGCGAGCGAGCCCCACTGCGATGATCTCATTGCGCTCCACCGAACCTAACGCAGTCTGAGTCGCCAGCCACGCTGCAGGTCCTTTGATCATGACGTCATACGCCGCCAATTCTTTGGCGTCAAAAACATACGTGGCAAACCGGCGCGCATCCGGTAGTTTGTTATTTTCAATCGCATCATGCAGGTACGGCATCAACTCAGCATTGGTCAGCACTCGATCGGCGACGAGTTGATCAAACAATTTCCAACATGCGCCGAACGGCACAAATATTTTCATCGCCTCAGCCGCTGTCGCACGCTGCCCCCCCATATGCTTTGCCTCAAGCTGTGCACACAAGACCTGATTACTTGGGTTAAGGACAGTGCCCAGCGCGCGGACTGTAACAAAATCACCGCTTCGCGCCGCCGTCAGTAACCATTCACCGCGCAGTCGATCCGCAAGATAGGCTCCACTGTTTTTTTCGAGAAATTGTTCTAGGCTCTGGGAAACACTTGGCGTTCTATACAGACCGAGCTGGGTTCGCAAAAACCAATACTCTGGGTAGATTGCCAACACATCACCCTTGGCCTGCGGCACGAAACTAGCGAGCTGACCAAACTGTTTACTATTGACCGCTTGACGTGCTGCCGCAACCGCCTTGGCAGCTGGCGTATTTTCCGGTGCGGCGATCGAGTCTTTCATGCCTGCCGGACCCGTATTCGGTGTATTACTTTGCACTGAACTTGGCGTGATACTCGCCGTCCGCGCGGGAATCGTAAGATTTGTCGTTGGAGCAACAGGCTTGGTTGAAGGTGCTACTGCGCCGCCCGCGACGGGCGTGATGCTGCCATCCGCCTTCAAGACAAACTGTTCCGTTGATCCAGATTGAGACTGTGCCATGGCTGATGACATCAACATCCATGCACCACTAAAGGCCACTGCGGCCACCCAGGCGCCCATTTGAACTCGGATATTCTGATATTTTGCGCTTGTGTGCATACAATGCCTTTGAACACCATTCACTACAATGAGTTAGCAACTGCTACGGTATATGTCAAAGAATAGCGCAGACCAGCTTCGGATGCGGCTTCGCAGCCTGCGAGAGGCGATTCCTGTTGCCGAACGCCAACAGGCGAGCGCTCAACTTTGTGCTGAGCTACGGCTTTGGTTCGACGCTCGCAGCAGATCTCGACACAAAGTTGGACACATCGCAGCTGAAATAGTTGCCGGATTTTGGCCATTGGAAAACGAGCCAGACTTAAGGCCTGTTTACGAGTATTTACACACCCAAGGCTTGACCGTCGCACTGCCTATCGTCGTCGAAAAACAGGCTCCACTCGAGTTTCACGTTTGGCGTCCCACCGACACCTTAAAACCAGGCGCCTTTGGCGTCTTGGAGCCCGTTCGAGGTGCAAAGCTGATGCCTGATGTTGTACTGGTTCCGACACTCGGTTTTACAGACCAAGGCGCGCGTCTCGGTTATGGAGGGGGCTATTACGACCGTACGCTCGCCCATCTGCACGAAGCGGGCAAAGATTTTTTAGCTCTGGGTATCGCCTGGGACCAGGCTCGGATCGAAGAACAAGCCAGCTACCAACCAGGGGCACACGATTATCCCCTCCACGCGATCCTCACGCCTCGTGGCTGGGCACAAGACGCCCCATCCGCCTGAACAATCTAACGAAATAAACCACGCCAGATCGATAAGGTTGCTTCGGCATTATTGAGCGTATAAAAGTGCAAACCCGGCACGCCATTGTCTAATAAAGTTTCACACAAACTCGTCACGACATCCGTGCCAAATGCCCGGATCGAGTCTTTGTCATCGCCCATCTCGGCCAGGCGCAGACGGATCCAACGGGGCACCTCTGCACCACACATTTCCGAAAACCGCATCAATTGCGTGTAATTGGTGATGGGCATGATGCCAGGCACGATGGGGATATCGATCCCCTTGGCTTGGACACGATCGACAAAATCAAAATATGCATCGGCATTAAAAAAATACTGCGTAATCGCACTATTAGCGCCCGCACGAACCTTGTGAATAAAGTGCGCGAGATCTTTTTCAGGACCCGCGGCTTGTGGATGCATCTCTGGATAGGCCGCGACCTCGATATGAAACCAATCACCCGTTTCCTGACGAATAAATTCGACTAGATCGCTCGCATGATGTAACGCGCCGGCCGTGCTCGCCCCCATGCCAGAGGGCATATCACCGCGCAAGGCGACAATCCGACGCACACCTTCGTCACGATAACGCTCAAGCAAGGCGCGGAGCTCCTCGCGGGACGAACCGATGCACGACAAATGAGGAGCGGCATCACAGCCCAACCCACGCATTGTCCGCACCGTATCAAGCGTACCGTCTCGCGTCGAACCCCCAGCACCAAACGTCACGCTGACGTAGTGCGGCTCGATCACCATCATTTGCTTGGCGCCATCGACAAGCCGTTGCTGCGCAGCGGCGTCGCGTGGAGGAAAAAACTCGAGGCTAAATGCCGGCGTCAAAGGGGAGATCATCGATTAATCAGACTCGTCAAAAAGCCGGAGATCACGCTATAAAACAACGCTCCGCCGACCGCCCACCAAAACCCATTGACCTGAAAACCTTTCAGGATTGAGCCCGCGAGCCAGAACATCAGCGCGTTAATCACCAGTAAAAACAGACCCAGCGTCACGATCGTGATGGGCAAGGTCAATAAAATGAAGATTGGCTTAACCAACATGTTGATTAAGCCAAGCACAGCTGCCGCAAGCATCGCCGACCAGAAGCTAGAGACCACAATCCCCGGCAGCACATAAGCAACAATGAGTAGTGTCACCGCATTTAATATCCAGACTAACAATAAAGTCATGACAATCTCCGGTGAGCACTACTCAAAGTGGATTAATAGCGGTAAGCATCGCCCTTGAAAGGACCTTCTTGCTTGACGCTAATGTAGGCCGCTTGCTGTGGCGACAACGTCGTCAAGTTTGCACCGATTTTCTTGAGGTGCAGACGTGCGACTTTTTCGTCCAAGTGCTTGGGCAATACATAGACCTGACCCGACTTGTACTCTTCGTTGCGTGAGAACAACTCGATCTGAGCAATCGTCTGGTTGGTAAACGAAGACGACATCACGAACGAGGGGTGGCCTGTGCCGCAGCCGAGGTTCACGAGACGGCCCTTGGCCAACAAGATAATGCGCTTGCCGTCAGGGAAAATCACGTGGTCGACTTGTGGCTTGATCTCTTCCCACTGCAAGTCTTCGATACCGACGACGTCGATTTCATTGTCGAAGTGACCGATGTTACAAACAATCGCTTGATCCTTCATGCGGTCCATGTGGGCACGCGTGATGACGTTGTAGTTGCCTGTTGCTGTCACGAAAATGTCAGCCTTGTCTGCGGCTTCTTCCATGGTGACCACTTTAAAACCTTCCATCGCTGCCTGCAGTGCGCAGATAGGATCGATTTCGGTGACCCAGACCTGAGCGCGCAACGCGGCCAACGCCTGTGCCGAACCCTTGCCCACATCGCCATAGCCTGCGACCACAGCAATCTTGCCGGCGATCATGACGTCGGTTGCGCGCTTGATCGCGTCAACCAGTGACTCACGGCAACCGTAGAGGTTGTCGAACTTGGACTTGGTCACGGAATCGTTCACGTTGATGGCGGCAAAGGCCAACTCGCCTTTTTTCGACATCTGATACAGACGCAACACGCCCGTCGTCGTTTCCTCAGTCACGCCCTTGATCTGGGCCAGACGTGTGGAGTACCACTTTGGATCTTTCTTGATCTGCGCCTTGATGGCGGCAAACAACACGACTTCTTCTTCTGAGCCTGGATTGTTCAAAACAGAAAGGTCGCTCTCAGCTTTTGTGCCGAGGTGCAGCAACAGGGTCGCATCGCCACCGTCATCCAAAATCATGTTGGCTTGCTTGTCGCCGGGCCATTCAAAAATCTTGTGGGTGTATTCCCAGTACTCGACCAGTGACTCGCCTTTTTTGGCGAAAACGGGCGTACCCATCGCAGCGATGGCTGCGGCAGCATGGTCTTGGGTCGAGAAAATATTGCAAGAGGCCCAACGCACTTCAGCGCCGAGTGCCTGCAAGGTTTCGATCAGCACAGCCGTCTGAATCGTCATGTGCAAGCTACCCGTGACACGGGCGCCTTTCAAGGGCTTGGTTTTGGCAAACTCTTCGCGCGTGGCCATCAGACCAGGCATTTCTGTTTCAGCAATGGCAATCTCGCGACGACCAAAATCAGCCTGCGTAATATCGGCAACAATGTAATCAGCAAATTTTTCTTTGATAGCGTTCATAATGGTTAAGCTCCTGTAGGCCCGCGGAGCAACAATTGAACGGCTGTGTCTTGAGCACCACCGCAATCGCTGCCTGGCAGGATTGGGTGAGCGCTGTTAAGGTCGACAAAAGGGCCGACGGTAACGGGGAAGCTTATGAGCCTGGCGGGATATGACCCGTCGCAACGCTCCTCAAAAGCACAGCAATTGTAGCCCGTTTTTGGATATTGCGACAGGGTTTACCCGACAACCCTAAAAAGCCTAGGCCTTTGGAGGCAGGTGCAGCGCCACAATATCATCGCCCGGATCACCATGAAACGGGTAACGCACGCGCACCAACGGGTCATGCCCCGGAATAATGTGCTCAGGAGAGGCCGCTGCAGCACGCAGCGTCGCGTAGCCCGCCACCATATCACCCACATGAAACACGATAGGAAAAGGCGAAGGTCTTTCCATATTTTCATAAAAATGGCTCGCATCCGACGCCAGCACCACCCAACCTCGCGCAGTGTGGACGCGCAAAGACTGCAAGCCTTTGGTGTGGCCACCGATCTTGATCAACTCAATGCCCGGCGCCAAGTCAACACGCCCCTGATGAAAATGAACGCGCTCGGCATACACGCGGCGCACCAAACTCACCACATCCTCCACATCGTACGCGTGACGAAACAACCCATGGCACATGTGCTTGCCGCAGGCGTAATCAAGTTCGTCCTCCTGAACATGAAATCGCGCGTTCGGCAGCAAGTCGATATTGCCCGCGTGGTCATAATGCAAATGCGTCAAGACGACATCGTTGATATCCTCTGGCGCGAGACCCAGCAAAGACAGTGCGCCAATCGGACAGCGCAACAGCGTGCGTCCGCGCTCTTTGGCTTGGCGTGCGTTAAAACCCGTATCAACCAAAACGTTGCGTTGCCCGTCGCGAATGAGCCATACAAAATAATCCATCGGCATCGGCTCGTCATGCGGATCCTGAGCGATGAAGTTTTCGCGCCGCATGCGTTTCTGAATCGTTGCGTAGCGCAGCGCGTAAATTTCATAATTCGGCAAATTCATTCATCGCTCCTTAAATGCCCCTTTGATGAATCTAGCTTGACATAGGTAAAGACAAGCGCAGACAATCAAGACCATTCGTGTGTCTTACACATTTATTTACTTTATTTACTTTTCATCATACTGATTTTGGAGCCTGACATGTCTGCTAAAAGCGAAACCGCTCAATTATTTAAAGACGGCCTCGCCGTTCGTCGTGCCGTACTCGGTGCGGATTACGTGGACGGCTCTATTGCCAAAGCCAACGACTTCACCATGGCTTTCCAGCACATCACCACAGAGTGGTGCTGGGGCTACGCCTGGACCCGTGACGGACTGAGCCGCAAGACGCGCAGCATGCTCAATCTGGCCATGCTGACCGCACTGAACCGTTCGGCTGAAATCAAGCTGCACGTCAAAGGCGCACTGGCCAACGGCGTCACCGTCGAAGAAATCAAAGAAGTCCTGCTGCACGCAACCGTCTACTGTGGCATCCCAGCGGGTCTAGATGCGTTCAAAGCCGCTAACCAGGTGCTCGAAGAAGAAGGCGCTTACACCAAAGCGGCCGCTAAAGCCGCCAAGAAAAAAGTCGCTGCCAAAAAAGCGCCTGCAAAGAAAGCACCCGCCAAAAAAGCAGCCGCAAAAAAGGTAGTTAAGAAATGAGCGCCTTACCCACAATCGGTTTTGTAGGTTTGGGCAGCATGGGCTGGCCGATGGCCTCCCTGCTGCACAAAGCTGGCTACCCACTCCAGGTCATCGACGCCTCGAAAGAACGTGCGCAAGCCTTTGCCAAGGAAATCGGTGGCACCGTTGCCGCCTCCAACCGCGCACTGGCTGCCGCCTCCGAGCTCATCATCACCATCCTGCCCACCAGTAACATCGTCGAAGCTGTCCTAAACGGCCCTGATGGTTTACTAGCAGGTCTGCGTCCAGGTTCAGTCGTCATCGATATGACCTCAGGTGTGCCAACCATCACTCGCACCCTGGCCGAGCAAGTCAAAGCGGCCAAAGGTCACTTGGTCGATGCCCCGGTTTCCGGCGGTGTGCCACGCGCCAAGACGGGCGAACTCGCCATCATGTTTGGTGGCAGCGCCGAGATCCTCGAACGCGTTCGTCCCGCATTGTCCTGCATGGGCACCTCGATTACGCCGACCGGTGACGTCGGCTCAGCGCACGCCATGAAAGCACTCAACAACCTCGTGTCCGCGGGCGGCTTTTTGATCGGCGTTGAAGCACTGCTGATCGGCAAGCGCTTTGGCTTGGACCCTTCGGCGATGGTCGACGTACTGAACTCATCGACAGGGATGAACAACTCCACACAGAAGAAATTCAAACAGTTCGTCTTGTCGGGCAAGTACAACGCCGGTTTTGGTCTGGACCTGATGGTCAAAGACCTGAGCATTGCGTTGGGTATCGGTCGAGACACCAACACACCGACACCTTTTTCGTCGCTGTGCCGTGAAATGTGGGCCTCGTGCGCACAAATGCTCGGACCTGGCCAGGACCACACGGCAATCGCCAAGTTATCCCACGCCTTGGCAGGTGACACCTTGTCAGAAAAGAAGGAGAGTTAGGTTTCCCCGGACTTTTTTGGATAACCTTCCGCAAGGATCCGCACCCACACTGCGTGCTTTTCCTCAGTGGTCATGAAGACCCAGTTTGAGACCTCCATGACCGTGCGGCCGCAGCCACGGCACACATCATCAAACAAGGTGGAGCAAATCGCCACGCATGGCGAATCTGCTCCCTTTGAAACGTCTTCTGACAACTGACCAGAAGTTTTCGGTGAAGCGCCCTCAGGCGCTTCATCCCAGTTTAATGATGGTGGCTGCGTCGTCAACTTAAACCGACTTTTTCAGTGCAGCAGCCCGGTCAGTGGCTTCCCAGCTGAACTCGGGCTCGCTACGGCCAAAGTGACCGTAAGCCGCTGTCTTGCTGTAGATCGGACGCAACAGGTCAAGCATGTTGACGATTCCTTTTGGACGCAGATCAAAATGCTCGCGCACGAGTTTGGACAACTGCTCGTCAGACACGACGCCTGTGCCATGCGTATCCACTGTGATGTTGATCGGCTCTGCTACACCGATGGCGTAACTCACCTGCACTTCGCACTTGCTCGCCAAGCCAGCAGCCACGATGTTTTTCGCCACATAACGTGCAGCGTAAGCAGCGGAACGGTCAACCTTTGAAGGATCTTTGCCGGAGAATGCGCCACCACCGTGACGGCATGCGCCACCATACGTGTCGACGATGATCTTGCGGCCTGTCAAACCACAATCACCCTGGGGGCCACCGATCACAAAACGACCGGTTGGGTTGATCAGGAACTTGGTCTTGGGTGTCAACAAACCAGCAGGGAAGCTTGGACGGATAATGTCCTCGATCACGGCTTCGTGGATCGCAGTTTGCGAAATCTCTGGCGCGTGTTGTGTCGACAATACAACTGTGTCGACTTCGACGGGCTTGCCATCGACGTAGCGAAATGTGACCTGTGATTTTGCGTCGGGGCGCAGCCAGGGCAGGCGGCCGTCTTTGCGCAGCTCGCTCTGACGCTGAACCAGACGGTGTGCGTACCAAATTGGTGCAGGCATCAGATCAGGCGTTTCGTTACATGCGTAACCAAACATCAAACCTTGGTCGCCCGCGCCTTGATTGAGATAGTTCTCAGAGGTGCGATCTACGCCCTGAGCGATGTCGGGAGACTGCTTGTCATAGGCCACCAAGACGGCGCAGCCTTTATAGTCAATCCCGTAGTCGGTATTGTCATAGCCAATGCGCTTGATCGTGTCGCGCGCGACCTGGATGTAGTCGAC
>Ga0164293_10002034_pt1 | contig 17111 bp, 17 predicted proteins | sample GEODES118metaG_FD_111487 | JGI IMG/M metagenome (GOLD analysis project Ga0164293, IMG submission 111487) | Eutrophic lake water microbial communities from Lake Mendota, Wisconsin, USA - GEODES118 metaG | ecosystem: Environmental > Aquatic > Freshwater > Lake | place: USA: Lake Mendota...
GGCGAGCGCTTTGTACAAGGTGTACAAGCTGCAATCAAACAGCGTGTGCCGTTTATTTGTGTTGCAGCCTCGGGCGGCGCGCGGATGCAAGAGAGTTTGTTCTCTTTGATGCAGATGGCAAAAACTAACGCAATGCTTGTTCAGTTGGCGCAGGCCAAGCTCCCCTTCATCAGTGTGCTGACGGATCCGACCATGGGTGGCGTTTCCGCGAGCTTCGCCTTTATGGGCGATGTGGTGATTGGCGAGCCCAAGGCGTTGATTGGTTTTGCAGGGCCACGGGTCATCGAGCAGACCGTGCGTGAAAAACTGCCTGAAGGTTTTCAGCGTTCGGAGTTCTTGCAACAAAAAGGTGCCATCGATATGGTGCTAGATCGTCGCCAACTGCGCGAAGAGTTGGCGCGCCTGATGGCGATCATGACGAATCAAGCGGCGGACGTTGTTACTGCCTAACTCAAACGCCGTTGCCCGGGACGCAGTCCCGGGACTTACACAGCTGACCTAGACGCGAGTCTCTACTTGGACGAGTGGTTCGCTTGACACGATGACTGCCGGCTTGCGTGCACGGCCGAGCTGTACAGCTACGATCACCTGATTTGCCTTTGCTTGCGCCACACGAGCAGGATCGCTCTCAACCCATTGCAGACCAGCAGATTGCACAATTGCGTGCAAGGCAGCTGTATCAAGTGCTGGAGTGATTACGATCGGCTGCGCCGCAACTGGCGCAGCAACTGGCGCAGGAGCGGCTGTTGCTACTGGTACCGGTGCAGTGACCACAACGGGTTCAACAGCGACAGGTGCAGCGACAGCCGGTGCAGCAGCTATGGGTTGTGTAACAACAGGTTGAGCAACTGCGGCAGGTTGAGGTGCTGCAGGTTCGGTTGCCTGGGCTGTTGCAGCCGCGGTTACAGCCACAGCACTTGCTGGCTCAACGTATTGCATCGGTGCATTAGAGAGCCCTGGCGTGGACGTATGCCCAAAACTACGCTCGTCTTGTTGGCTTAACTGCGGGGTTGGCGTGACATGCGTCTGAATTGGAACATTGTCTGCACCGTTTTGTTGTGCATTTTGTTCCTGCCCATCGCCCTCAAAGCCTGACCCATCATCTTGACCACGACGGCCACGACGGCTGCGACGACGGCGGCGCTTACGTTCTGGATCGGACTGGTCGCCCTCGTCGTCGTTAAAGCTTGTGGCTGGACCTTGTTGCAGGTTGTTTTGTTCGTCTGCGGCAGCGGAAGGATTGCCGGCTGGACGAGGTCCTTGTTGTGGACGACGCTCGTTTGGCTGAGTGGTGCCGTCAGCTTGTTGGCCATCCGCAGTCGATTGCTCGTTGCGTGTGTCCAGACCTTCGTCGCGACGGTTACGTCCACCGCGGCGACGGTTACGTCCGCCATTGCGACCGTTGTCATCGCCCGCTTGCTCGCTACCCTCTGCACGTGGTGCCTGAGCGCTACGCTCATCTTCACGTGATGGGCGGCGACTGTCGTTTTGGCCCGTCGCTTCATTGCTGCCATTACGTCCATCACCGCGTGCTTCGTTACGATTGTCTGGGCGACGTCCGCGACCATTACGGTTTCCTCCGCGGCGATCGTTTTGGCCATTGCGCCCGCGCTGTTCGCGCGACTCTGAGGGCTTGGCTTCTTCGGCTTTCTTTTCCTCCGAAGAGCCTCCCGATAACCAACTAAAAAACCGTTTGAATAACCCGGGTGAGGCCTCTGATGCGTCTGGTTTTTTGGTGGGTGTCGATGAAACAGGCGCAGGCTGTGCTGGCGTAATACCTTTGACCAACGCTTCGGGCTTGGCCTTTACTTCCTGCTCTTTTGGTGCCCAGCTCATATCGGTCGAAGGGGCATCGACGAGTTCGAAGCTAGTCTTCAGATCTTCTAGGCGTGGGTCGTCGTGACGCAAACGCTCGATGTGATGATGCGGTGTTTCGAGGTGACGATTAGGGATCAGAATCAAGTTAACTTTGAGTCGTGATTCGATCTTGGTAATGTCTGAACGCTTCTCGTTAAGCAGGAAAGTTGCGACGTCGACAGGCACTTGTGCGTGCACCGCCGCCGTGTTTTCTTTCATGGCCTCTTCTTGCAGCAGGCGCAGTACTTGCAGTGCGCTGGATTCTGCATCGCGGATGACGCCGGTGCCGTTACAACGTGGGCAGGTGATGTGTGACCCTTCGTTCAGGGCTGGGCGCAGGCGCTGACGCGAGAGTTCCATCAAGCCAAAGCGCGAGATCTTGCCCATTTGGACGCGGGCGCGATCAAAGTGCAGTGCGTCGCGTAGGCGGTTTTCAACCGCACGCTGGTTTTTGGTGTCTTCCATGTCGATGAAATCGATCACGATCAAGCCACCTAAGTCGCGCAGACGCAATTGGCGAGCGACTTCGTCGGCAGCCTCTTGGTTGGTACGCAGTGCGGTTTCTTCAATGTCGGCCCCACGCGTGGCCCGAGCAGAGTTCACGTCAACCGCAACGAGCGCCTCAGTGTGGTCGATCACCACCGAGCCGCCTGAAGGTAGATCCACTGTACGAGAGTAAGCCGTCTCAATCTGATGCTCGATCTGGAATCGAGAAAACAGTGGCACGTCATCGCGGTAGCGTTTGACGCGCTGCACGTTGTCCGGCATCACGACGCTCATAAACGCAGTCGCCTGGTCGGCGATGTCGTCAGTATCGATCAGAATTTCGCCGATATCTGGTGAGAAGTAATCGCGGATGGCGCGAATGACCAGACTGGATTCGAGATAGATCAGAATCGGAGCAGGGTTGTCTTTGGCAGCACCGTCGATAGCGGTCCAGAGCTGCATGAGGTAGGACATGTCCCACTGCAGTTCTTCGGCGTTACGTCCAATGCCAGCAGTGCGCGCGATGATGCTCATGCCTGGCGGGATGGTGAGTTGGTCCATCGCTTCGCGCAGCTCTTGGCGCTCTTCGCCCTCGACGCGACGTGATACGCCGCCACCGCGTGGGTTGTTAGGCATCAGAACCAGATAACGGCCGGCCAGCGAAATGAAGGTGGTCAGGGCAGCACCCTTGTTGCCACGCTCTTCTTTTTCGACTTGGACGATCAGTTCCTGACCTTCGCGCAGCGCATCTTGAATGCGGGCGGTGCGAACATCTACGCCTTCTTTAAAGTAGCTACGTGCAATTTCCTTAAATGGCAAAAAGCCGTGGCGGTCTTCGCCGTAGTTAACGAAACAGGCCTCAAGGCCGGGTTCGATGCGGGTGATGACACCCTTGTAAATATTGCCTTTACGCTGTTCGCGGCCGGCGATTTCGATATCGAGGTCGATGAGTTTTTGTCCATCGACGATCGCAACGCGCAGTTCTTCTTGGTGCGTTGCATTAAACAACATTCGCTTCATGAGAGGTTTCTCCGTTTAAATGGCGCGCCGTAACACGGCGCGCAGCCACGCGCTACTGGCTGCGAAACACTGATTCAAGGAAGCGAGCGCGCACCGAAGGGGGCGCGCGAAGAAAGGGTCTTTAGACCAGCACGTTGCGCCCGTAGGCGCGGGGTTCATTCAGCAGAGAGGTCAGAGTCACGGTAGTGGTTGACATAAAAGGATGCTGAGAACATCAGGCGGGTAAGATTCGCACGCCTGGTGCAGGGATTAGGACGGATTCTTGCTCTTTTGGTCAGTATCGCGCGCGACGCGAGGGGCACACACTTGGGCGCGGGCGAAACGTAAAGACGTCGCAACAGCGCGCATTAAGCGCATCCCGGTCTTGTCGGCGACCAGTAGCCCGAAGGAATCAGGAAGGCAAGCGGTACAATGCAGTCCGCAATCCAGACGGAGACGCGAAAATTCGATGCATCTCAACGCTTTAGGACGCAAGAGGGCGTCTTGACCACGCTTTCTTAACCCCTTTAAGGCTTGTTCGATTATAAGCCGCTTTTGGCCATGCGCAAAGAATCCTCAGTTTTGACCCCGACGACACCTAAGCCGAGTCCGCCGCAAGCGCCGGCCGTGCGCCTGGTTGAAGTCACCGAAGAGCACGATGGGCAGCGTTTGGATAACTTTCTTATGCGCCTGTGCAAGGGTGTGCCTAAAAGCCATATCTATAAAGCAGTGCGCGGTGGTGAAGTCAGGGTAAATAAAGGCCGTGTCTCGCCAGATGCCCGGATTCACGCGGGGGATATCGTACGGGTCCCTCCTATTCGCCTGCCGGCTGCAGATCAAAAGCGGGTCGTGCCGGGGGCTGAATTTCCAATTGTCTTCGAGGACGAAGGTCTATTAGTGATCGATAAGCCGGCGGGCACAGCCGTCCACGGCGGCAGCGGCGTGTCGTTTGGCGTGATCGAAGCGCTGCGTGCGGCACGGCCCGAGGCGCGCTTTCTTGAGCTAGCCCACCGTCTTGATCGAGATACCTCTGGTTTACTGCTTATTGCCAAAAAGAGAAACGTATTGTTGTCACTTCATGAGATGTTTCGTGAAAGCAAGGGAAGTAAACATTATTTAGCTTTAGTGGAAGGGGACTGGGTCAACGCCCGACAGCACATCCGACTGCCTTTAACGAAGTGGACGACACAAACTGGCGAGCGACGGGTCAAAGTTGAGGCCGAGGGCCAGGTGTCACATACGATCGTGAGTGCGCAAAAGCGTTTCAACGGCTACAGTTTGGTCGATGCTGAGTTGCGGACCGGACGCACCCATCAAATTCGGGTGCATCTCGCCTCGACGGGGTTTCCGATTGTCGGGGACGACAAGTATGGACGAGACGAAACGCGTGCCAAATTCGTGAAACTGGGATTTAACAGAATGTTTTTACATGCCCATCGTTTAGATATTCCTCATCCACTGACGCAGGAAGCACTATCTCTTATGGCTCCACTGCCTAAGGCCTGTGAGGCGCTTCTGCAAAAGCTGGAGCAGCAATGAAGCCTTATTCAGTCATTGTGTTTGATTGGGATGGCACGCTGATGGATTCAACCCACAGCATCGTCTCTGCGATTCAGGGTGCTTGCCGAGATCTGGAGCTTAAGGTCCCAACGGCTGCTGAAGCCGCATGGGTGATTGGTCTGTCACTCGAGCCGGCGTTGCGGCGCGCGGTGCCTCAGTTAACCAAGTCGCTCGAGCCCATGTTTCTTGAGCGCTATCGTCATCACTACCTCGCGCGCGACACTCAGCTGAAGTTATTCGACGGGGTTCCCGAGATGTTGACCGAGTTACAAGAGGCGGGGGCGCGCTTGGCCGTTGCCACCGGCAAGAGCCGTGTTGGCTTGAACCGAGCCCTAACCGCTACAGCCCTGCACTCTGCTTTTGAGGCCACGCGCACAGCCGACGAGACGTTTGGCAAACCGCATCCTGGCATGCTGTTCGAGTTAATTGACGAGATGGTGGTCGAACCGCACCGGGTTGTCATGGTAGGAGACACGTCGCACGACCTACAGATGGCGGCCAACGCCGGTGTGCATGGGTTAGGGGTGTCTTATGGGGCTCATCCAGCCGACGAATTGCGCACGTGCCCGCATCACGCGATCGTCCCAGACGTTGCGACCTTGAAGCAATTCTTGCTAGAGCGTGTTTAGCCTGCTGCCTGTGGACAACCCAATCCGGCTGTACTGAAGGGTTATTCTGCCTTGATGTGCGCTAGCTTGTCGATATTGCGTGATAATTCCTCCTAACACTGCTTTGCGCTGTGGCTACGGTCAGGGCGCCTTAAATCTTTTCGGAGGTCGTCATGCCGAGCTACCGTTTCCCCCGCATTCGTTCTACAGAAATCACTCCGGAAGAAGTTTGGCAGACGCGTCGCCACTGGATGAAAGCCGCAGGCGCCACTTTTGCGACCGGCGCTCTGGGTGGTTGGTCTGCGCTGGCCAGTGCTGCTGCACTCGCGAAGCTTGATGCACAACGGTCCTCAAAGTATGTGCTGATGGAGCAGGTGACCCCAGAAAAAGACGCAACCACCTACAACAATTTTTTTGAATTCGGTACAGACAAAGCGGACCCCGTTAAGTATGCACACACGCTTCAGATAACGCCCTGGAAGCTACGTGTAGAGGGGGAGTGCGCCGCACCCAAGACGTTTGATATCGATGATTTGCGTAAGCTCGCACCGCTGGAAGAGCGGCTTTATCGCATGCGCTGCGTTGAAGGTTGGTCCATGGCCATTCCCTGGATTGGCTATTCGATGTCTGAGCTGATCAAGCAAGTGCAGCCCACAGGAAACGCCAAGTTTGTCGAGTTCATCACAGATGTACAACCGAAAAATATGCCTGGCGTTCGCACGCGCTCAATCGAGTGGCCCTATCGAGATGGGTTGCGCATGGACGAGGCGATGCATCCGCTGACCCTGCTGACGCTTGGAATGTACGGAAAGGTATTGCCCAATCAAAATGGTGCGCCTGTGCGGATGGTCGTGCCTTGGAAGTATGGTTTCAAATCCGTAAAGTCCATCGTGACGATCCGTTTGCTTGATAAGCAGCCTATGGGCAGTTGGGAGCGTTCCCAGCCTTCAGAGTACGGCTTTTATTCAAACGTGAATCCCGAAGTCAGTCATCCACGTTGGAGTCAGGCCACAGAGCGTCGGATTGGCGAAGACGGTGTGTTTAGCCCTAAGCGTAAGACCTTGATGCTCAATGGCTATGCTAATGAGGTGGGTTCGCTTTACACAGGTCTGGACCTACGTAAAAACTATTGAGTGTAGGCTTGAAGACCTTTAGCTCGCGCGAGATTGATCGCTGCAAGCCCTTGCTGTTTCTTCTGGGCTTGTATCCATTGGTGCGCTGGGTTTGGCTTGGGCTGGATAACGCCCTGACGGCCAATCCGACTGAGTTTCTGACCCGCTCTTCCGGGACGTGGACCTTAGTGTGTTTGTTGGTCACGCTCGGAGTTTCACCGCTTCGCCAATGGGTGAAGCAACCCGCACTCGTTCGTCTGCGGCGAATGTGCGGCTTGTTTACATTTTTTTATGCGGTGTTACATGCGCTCTCTTGGGCCTGGTGGGATCAGGGCTTTGGCTGGGCAAGCATGCTCACGGATGTCTGGAAAAGGCCGTTCATTCTGGTGGGCGCTGCCGCTTTTCTAACGATGAGTCTGCTGGCGTTGACATCCACGCACGGCTGGATGCGCCGACTGGGCGCGCACTGGCAGCGTCTACACCGTCTGATTCATTTAATTGGTGTGTTGGCGATCTTGCATTATTGGTGGCACAAGGCGGGCAAGAACGATTTGCAGACGGTCATGATTTACGCCGCCGTACTTGCCGCCTTGTTGTTATGGCGAGTAGTGCGTTGGCGCCTGCAGCGATCGCGCGCGCTCTTAAAGCCCTGAGCCAGAAGTCGGTAGCGCTTGCAAGCGTGCGGCCGTTTGTGCATCCGGCTTGCCTGTGACTAACTCTGGTCGGTAGTGCGCTTGAAAGGCTGCGATGACTGCGAGTGTTTTCTGATCAAAGTAGCCGTTTTCTGGGACCGCGTAGCCCACACGTTTGAGTTGGCGTTGAAACCAACCGGCGTCTGGTGCCCCGTTGCGTACATATTCGGCTTGGTATTTAGCGGCTAGCATTTCATCAAACCAGCGGCCGACACCCATTTGCGCAAGCTTTTTCCAGGGGAATGACGGACCGGGATCCACTTTTCTTCCGGGCGCAACGTCGCTGTGCCCCACGATATTTTCCGGAAGGATGCCGTGGCGCTGCGCGATGTCGCGCGTGAGTTTTGCCACGACTTCGATCTGCGCCTCAGGGTAGGGGTGTCCGTTCTCGCCTTTCGCGTTGGGCTGCCAACCGGGATGGACGATCTCAATCCCAATCGAGCGTTGATTAATGAAGGTGCGTCCGTACCAGCTACTTTCCCCTGCGTGCCATGCATTGCGGTCTTCGTTGACAAGCCGATAGACAATAGGTTTTGCATCATCGGATACAACGTAATGGGCGCTGACGTCCCGGTTAGTGAGCGTCATCAGTGCACTGGGCTTGGTAGAGGCTGTGTAGTGCAGCACGATGATATCGACGCGGCTGTTTTGTCCGCGAGCCTTCATCGTTTCGTCAATGTTGTATGGCCCGCCCGCTTGCTGGGAAGCACAGCCCCCTAAGATGCCGAGCCAGACGAGCAAGAGGGCGCGCATTGCAATGCGGTGTATCGAAACAGCAGTCATGCCGCGGCCTGAAACAGAAAGAGGGTGGGGAATTTATCGAGCTGCGGTATGGGTTGGCTTTTCCATTGCGCCACCGTTAGCGTGCGGACCCACTCGTCGTTTGTCGTGAGCGCACGAGCAAGACATAACCGTGTGCTGCCCTTTAAGTGCTCAATTAAGCTGGTAAACATCGCTTGGTTGCGATAAGGCGTTTCAATCAGCATTTGCGTTTGATGTTGCTTCGCGGAACTCAGTTCCCATGCTTTGAGTTGTTTGACGCGTTCGCCAGCTTCGACTGGCGCATAGCCGTGAAAGGCGAAGCGTTGCCCGTCTAGCCCGCTAGCCATGAGTCCGAGCAAAATAGACGAGGGCCCGACCCAAGGCTTAACGGCGACCCCCCATTGGTGCGCGAGGGCTACGGCACGCGCTCCGGGATCCGCGACTGCCGGGCATCCTGCTTCGGAAACCAAACCAATCGAAACACCACTGCGCAGCGGTGCGAGCCAAGTCTGCAGCGTTGCGTCGTCGAGTCGAGGGTTTAGTTCGTGGATTGTGATGTCTTGCAACGGTCGCGTGAGCGGGGTGAGCTTTAAAAACGCACGTGCTGTTTTTGCGTTCTCTGCAATGTACGTGCTGAGTTGGCCGGCAAGTATCTGCGCGTCGGGCGGCAGCCATGCACTGATCGGTGCCTCGCCAAGTCCGACGGGGATCAGGTGCAATACCCCGTGGGATGTTTTGATTGAAGGGTTGTGGTCAGCAGGCATGCGTCTTTATACCTTGGCGTGTTCAAGCGGGTCGAGTCCGACCTCGCAAAGCATGCGCGTGAGAGCGATTAAGGGCAGTCCAATAATGGCCGTTGGATCGCTACTGTTCATCCGCTCCATCAAGGCAATGCCTAGGCATTCTGCTTTTGCACTGCCCGCGGTATCGCTGGGTTGATCGATCTGCACATAGCGCTGAATCGCGGTGTGGCTAAGGGCACGAAACACGCAGGTGGTTGGTACATCGATGCTTTTGCAGTAGCTGTCGCCGCACATCACGGTTAGCGCGCTGTGAAACACGACGGTTTGCCCTGAAAGTCGGCCGAGTTGCTGTTCTGCCGCTAAGAGGCTGCCGGGTTTACCGATAATTTGACCCGCGAGCGACGCCGCTTGGTCAGCGCCGATGACGATGGCCTCAGGGTGCTGGCGCGCAACGGTTTGCGCCTTAAGAATTGATAGGCGCAAGGCAAGTTCAGAGACGGTTTCGCCGGGCTTTGGTGACTCATCCACTTCTGGCGCAACACAGGAGAAAGGAATTTTTAGCCTGGACAGCAATTCCCGTCGATAAATCGAGCTTGAGGCAAGGATAAGAGGTGGAATCACAGTCGATTTTGGTGAAGGTAGAAATTGACGATCTAGGCACAAACACGCTATTATCTCTTGCTTTGCTGCTTTTTTGCTGCGGGGCATTCATGTCTGTTGATCCGGGGTTCCGGCTGTCAGTGCCACCGGTTGTGGATGCGTTTGATTTTGCGCGCCGTGGTCAGGTTGTTGAGGGTGCCTTTAGCATTCACCGACTGCAGCGCCTGTTAGACGGCTTGGAAGAGCAGCCCTTGGGCGAAGTCACCGAGTTGTCGACAGGGTCGCTTGTACCTGGTGTCGTGCGTTATGTGATTCAAGGGCGGCGAACCAAAGACGATGAATCGCAGTTGGTCATGCGAGTTCAGGCAAATTTAGTACTGGAGTGTCAGCGTTGTTTAGGCGTACTGACGCTCCCAATCGATCGCACAACAGTATTTGAATTGGTGCGGCGCGAATCAGATCTCTCGGACGACGAGCCCGATGAAGAAGATTTTGAGGCCCCAGAGCAAATCGTTGGTTCGCCCAAGTTTGACTTGTGCGAATTGCTGGAAGATGAACTGATTTTAGAAGTGCCCTACGTTCCGCGCCATACCCAGTGCCCGGAAATGGCAGATTTAGATGCGCAAGCGGATGAGGTTGCTAGTAGGGAAGAGCCCCCTTCGCCCTTTGCGGTGTTGGGTCAGCTAAAAAAAGGTAAGTAGTTGTTATTAAGATGGTTGGCGTACAATTCGTCGATCCACAGGAGTTGTCATGGCTGTTCAGCAAAACAAAAAATCCCCGTCCAAGCGCGGTATGCATCGTTCGCACGACTTTTTGGTCAATCCGTCAACGGCCGTAGAGCCCACCACGGGTGAGCAACATCTGCGCCACCACATTAGCCCAACGGGCTTTTATCGTGGTCGCAAAGTTCTCAAGACCAAGACTGACGAATAATCGCGGTTGACGGGCTTATCTCGTCCAAGCGCGCTGCGTAGCACTCACACGTGGCTTCCGTAATTCGCATCGCGATCGATTGCATGGGCGGTGACGCGGGTATCCCCGTCACAGTGCCCGCAGCATTCGCTTTTGCGCAACGCTTTCCTGACACACAGCTGCTGCTCGTAGGCTTGCCTCACGAGCTCGCACTTGCTGTGGACGCCGCAAAAAAAGACTTCCCAAACCTTGCCTCGGCAAGGTTTCCTATTGTGGCGGCCTCTGAAGTCGTTGCGATGGATGACCCAGTCGAAGTCGCGCTGCGTCGCAAAAAAGACTCCTCCATGCGAGTTGCTGCTCAAACCGTCAAAGACGGTCTGGCCGATGCTTGCGTCTCTGCGGGCAACACGGGTGCCTGGATGGCGATCTCGCGCTACGTGCTTAAAACACTTGATGGTATTGATCGCCCAGCGATTGCAACCGCCTTGCCAAATCAAAAAGGTGGGGCGACAACCATGTTGGACCTCGGTGCCAACGTGGATTGCACGGCCGAACATTTGTTGCAGTTTGCCTTGATGGGTACGGCATTGGCGCAAGTGGGCATCGACGGCCGCTCCCCCTCTGTTGGATTGCTCAACATTGGAGAAGAGCTCATCAAGGGTAACGAAGTTGTCAAGCAAGCTGCTGACTTATTGCGTCAAAGCACGTTGAACTTCTACGGCAATGTCGAGGGTGACGATATTTACAAAGGGACAGTCGACGTGGTCGTTTGTGACGGTTTTGTGGGTAACGTTGCGCTTAAAGCCTCTGAAGGTCTGGCGCGCATGATGTCGGTCATTGTGCGCGAAGAGTTCAATCGCTCTTGGCTGACAAAGCTCATAGGGTTGATTGCGCTACCCGTGCTCAAGCGTTTCCGTAAGCGCGTCGATAATCGACAGTACAACGGTGCGACCTTGCTAGGCTTGCGAGGGGTCGTGATTAAGAGCCACGGTTCGGCAGATCAAATCGCCTTTGGTTTCGCGCTTGAACGCGCGAGACAAGCCGTAGTAAGCGGTTTGCTTGCGCGCACCACTGAGGCAATCCACAAATTAACCAAGAATCAGACCGCTAGCGATCTGAAATCTTCCGGAGACTCGGCATGACGCAGGCATTGCCCTATGCGCGCCTCGTAGGTTCTGGCAGTTTTCTGCCACCCAGGCTAGTTAGCAATGACGCACTCGCCGCTGACCTTGCTACACGTCAGATTGAAACGTCTGATGCGTGGATTGTTGAGCGCACGGGTATCCGTCAACGTTACCTTGCCGACAAAGGCATAACAACGAGCGCGCTGGCAACTGAAGCGGCTCGTCGCGCTTTGGCGGATGCGGGTGTTGAGGCAAGTGAGCTCGATTTAATTATCGTTGCGACGTCGACTCCAGATTTTGTATTTCCAAGCACGGCCTGTCTGGTGCAGGCCAACCTCGGTAATAAAGGCGCAGCAGCCTTTGATGTCCAGGCGGTGTGCAGCGGGTTTGTTTATGGACTAACCACTGCTGACAGTTTTATTCGCGCTGGTCGTGCAAAGTGTGCACTCGTGATTGGGGCTGAAGTTTTCTCAAGCATTCTTGACTGGAACGATCGTTCAACTTGCGTACTGTTTGGCGATGGCGCGGGGGCGGTTGTTTTAAAGGCGAGTGAATCACCTGGCATCATCGAGGCTGAACTGCATGCTGACGGCAGCCAAATGAATATTCTCTGCGCTGCGGGCAACGTCGCATTTGGGCAGGTGACGGGCGATCCGTTTTTGCGCATGGACGGGCAGGCGGTTTTCAAACAAGCTGTCACCGTGCTTGATCGCTCGGCACGTAGTGTCGTTGAAAAGGCGGGAATGCAATTATCCGATATCGACTGGTTGATTCCACATCAGGCGAATTTACGAATTCTTACCTTCCTTGCCCGTAAACTAGACATTCCCACCGAGAAGGTTGTGGTGACGGTAGATCGGCACGCAAACACCTCGGCGGCAAGCATTCCTCTCGCGCTAGATGTTGCAAGACGGGACGGTCGCATCAAACCTGGGCATCTTGCTTTGCTTCAAGGGGTGGGTGGTGGTTTTACTTGGGGTTCGGTGCTGCTGCGCCTTTAATGCGTGTAGTGTCCTGATCGATCAATCGTTTTTTTACGCTCTGTATACATCATGAAATTCGCATTCGTTTTTCCAGGTCAAGGTTCGCAGACAGTCGGCATGATGGATGCTTGGTCTAGCCATCCCGCCGCGATGGAAGTGATCAAACAAGCCTCAGCGGCGCTGGGCGAAGATCTTGGCGCACTCATGGCGCAAGGCCCGGCCGAACAACTCAGCCTGACAACCAACACGCAACCGGCTATGTTGACCGCTGGCGTGGCCATGTACGAGGCTTGGCGTGCAGCCGGTGGCGCTCAGCCGGCCTTGATGGCCGGGCATAGTTTAGGGGAGTATGCAGCGTTGACGGCTGCAGGTGCACTGACGCTGGCGGACGCCGTGCGTATCGTGCGTATACGTGCAGATGCGATGCAGGCGGCTGTGCCGGTTGGAACAGGTGCCATGGCGGCCGTTCTTGGGTTGGATGACGAGGGTGTGCGTGCGGCGTGCGCTGCGGCATCCCAAGGTGAGGTCGTCGAGGCCGTTAACTTCAACGCACCATCGCAAGTGGTGATTGCAGGGCATGCCACGGCTGTGCAGCGTGCCATTGAGGCCGCGAAAGCTGCAGGAGCCAAACGGGCCATGATTTTGCCTGTGTCTGCGCCTTTTCATTCAAGTTTGCTCAAACCCGCGGCCGAGGTGTTGCAAGAAGCCTTAGCCAAGATTGTTGTCTCTGCGCCAGTTGTTCCAGTGATTAACAACGTAGACGTAAAAGCAGAGCAAGACCCTGCTGCAATTCGTGATGCGCTGGTTCGCCAGGCCTGGCACGCCGTGCGCTGGGTAGAAATCGTACAAGCGATGAAGGCCCAAGGGATCACGCATATCGTTGAGTGCGGTCCCGGTAAGGTATTAACGGGTATGGTCAAGCGCATCGAGCCTGATATTGTCGCGTTGTCGGTAACAGACCCTGATTCAATGCAGGCTGCGCTCGATGCGCTAGCCTCAGCTGGTTAATGGTGGAGCCCACGATGGATCTTAAAGATAAAGTTGCCCTAGTCACGGGTGCCTCACGCGGTATTGGCAAAGCGATTGCGCTTGAGTTGGCGATGCGTGGTGCCACGGTTGTGGGCACGGCGACCACTGAAGCCGGCGCGCAGGCGGTCACTGCGATGCTGGCCCCGCATGGTGGTCGCGGCGTGGTGTTGAACGTCACGGATGTGCCTGCCTGCGACGCTGTGGTCGATGCCTTGACCAAAGAAGCGGGCGGCTTGCATATCTTGGTGAATAACGCTGGGATCACGCGGGATAACCTAGCGATGCGCATGAAAGACGAGGATTGGGATGCGGTATTGCAAACTAATCTCAGTGCTGTTTTTAGGCTGTCACGCGCGGTGATGCGTGGCATGATGAAGGCACGTTGGGGCCGGATCATCAACATCACTTCGGTTGTCGGCTCTAGTGGTAATCCCGGTCAAGCGAATTACGCTGCTGCCAAAGCGGGCGTTGCTGGCATGAGTCGTGCACTCGCTCGGGAACTCGGCAGCCGTGGCGTCACGGTGAATTGCGTGGCACCTGGTTTCATTGAAACGGATATGACGAGTGCCCTGGATGACGCTCAAACTTCAGCACTTTTGGGGCAAATCCCTCTCGGTCGACTCGGTTCTGCAGCGGATATCGCTCATGCTGTCGCATTCTTAGCCTCGCCCAATGCGAGTTACATCACAGGTACTACGCTGCACGTGAATGGCGGCATGTACATGTAATAGGTTTTTTTTCTCCCGGTTAGCTATAATTCGCCGGACTTTTCCCCTTTGGAGATCTGCATGGAAAGCATCGAACAGCGCGTCAAAAAGATCGTCGCTGAACAACTTGGCGTAAACGAAGCCGAGATCAAGAACGCTTCGTCTTTTCTGGACGATCTCGGTGCCGATTCGCTCGACATGGTTGAGTTGGTGATGGCACTCGAAGACGAGTTCGAAACTGAGATTCCAGATGAAGAAGCTGAAAAGATCACGACTGTTCAGCAGGCCGTGGACTACATCACTTCGAATTCTAAGTAAATCTAGTGGACACACACATGCAGCGCTAGCTGCGTGCGTGTGTGTGTTGGCCCGCCATTATCATATTTGAGGAGTGGTGCGTGAAGCGACGCGTCGTCATTACAGGTCTAGGCATCGTAAGCCCCGTGGGCAACGACATTCCAACGGCCTGGGACAATATCGTTAACGGTCGGTCCGGCATTGGACGAATCACGCGCTTTGATCCGAGCGCTTTCAACGCTCATATCGCTGGCGAAGTGAAGGGGTTCGATGTGACCCAGATTCTTCCAGCTAAAGAAGCCCGAACAATGGATACTTTTATCCACTACGGTATCGCGGCCGGTTTGCAAGCGTGGAAAGACTCTGGGCTTGAAGTGACTGAAGCAAACGCCGAGCGCGTGGGTGCCATTGTGGGGTCAGGTATCGGCGGTCTTCAACGTATTGAAGAGACGCAGACCGAATACCTTGAGCGTGGTCCGCGTCGTATTTCTCCTTTTTTCGTTCCTGCGTCTTTGATCAATCTGATCTCAGGGCAACTAACAATTATGTTGGGCTTTAAAGGCCCCTCGTATGCTGTGGTATCGGCATGTACCACGGGTCTGCATTCTATTGGTGATGCGGCACGCATGATCGAGTACGGCGATGCCGATGTCATGATGGCTGGTGGTGCTGAGTCGACCGTATCTCCTCTTGGTATTGGTGGCTTTGCGGCGATGCGTGCGTTGTCGCAACGTAATGACGATCCGACCACCGCGTCGCGCCCTTGGGATCGAGACCGCGATGGTTTTGTCTTAGGCGAAGGCGCAGGTGTGCTGATTCTCGAAGAATACGAGCATGCAAAGAAACGCGGCGCGCGCATTTATGGCGAGTTTGCTGGCTATGGCATGAGCTCCGATGCGCACCACATTACGGCTCCTGATCGCGATGGTCCACGACGCGGAATCCTCAATGCGTTGCGTAACGGGGGTATTAATGCAGATCAGGTGCAGTATGTGAATGCACACGGCACCTCGACACCCTTAGGTGATAAAAACGAAACAGAAGCGCTCAAACTTGCCTTCGGTGATCATGCGAAGAAACTCGTTGTGAACTCGACCAAGTCGATGACGGGTCATTTGTTGGGTGCTGCAGGTGGAATTGAGGCAGTATTTGCCACGCTAGCGGTACATCATCAGATCTCACCACCCACGATTAATATCTTCAACCAAGATCCAGAGTGCGACCTGGATTACTGCGCTAACGTTGCACGTGAGCTCAAAATCGATGTTGCGCTCTCGAATTCGTTTGGTTTTGGTGGCACGAACGGCTCAATGGCGGTTCGCCGCATTTGATCTCCCCTGAACAACGTTCCCTCACGGTTTCGGTGTTCAGGCCCACCTGGGTTAGTGTTCTTGAGAACGCACTCGTTTGCCTGGCGAGCTTGGCAGTGGTGCTTGCATGCGTTTGGCTCAAATTTCCAGGTGTCGTCACCCTGTTACTGAGCGCCGTACCGTCCGTTGTTTACGGTATTGAGCGGCGTGGACGCTTGGAGCGCCTTCCAGGTCTTACCCTTGTCGCTTCTGAGCAGCCAGTTTGGCTGTTGGGCACTTTTTCCTCTGAGCTCGGTCTTTCGCAGGTAAGGCAGATTTGCGTTGTACGTCGCCAGAGACATCTTTTTGGTTTAACACTGGGTTTGAAATTGCAAGATCGCCCCCATAACTCCTCCAAGATCGTCAACTTGACGCTCTGGCGTCGAGCTGTTTCGGATGAGACACTTCGGCGAGTATCTGCGCTGGCCGCCTCGTCGATCGAGCAGTCCCGCCAGCCTTTTGAGAGGAAAACAGCTTGACTGAACGCGACGTAGACGCCGAGTTAGTGGCGCGAGTCCAGCGCGGAGACAAGCAGGCCTTCGATCTGTTGGTTCTCAAATACCAGCGCAAAATCATGCGCTTACTGTCACGGATGATTCGTGACCCGGCTGAGATCGAAGATGTAGCTCAGGAATCCTTTATTAAAGCCTATCGCGCTTTGCCTCAGTTCAGGGGTGACAGCGCGTTTTACACCTGGTTATATCGCATCGCCATCAACACCGCGCGCAACTGGTTGGCTCAAAATAACCGCAGACCCAGTACATCTTCTTCATATGAAAGTGAAGAAGGTGAAACTTTTGACGAAACTGACAACCTAACCGATAGCAGCAACCCAGAATCTGAAATGGCGAGCCGGCAAATTGCCGAGACCGTCAATAAGGCGATGAATGATTTACCCGAAGAGCTGCGCAATGCAATTGTGATGCGTGAGATTGATGGCATGAGCTACGAAGATATCGCACAGAGCATGAACTGTCCTATTGGGACGGTCAGGTCACGTATTTTTCGTGCACGTGAGGCCATCGCAACCCGATTACGACCTTTGCTGGGTGACACCGGCGATCGTCGCTGGTAAGGAGTCCTGAAAAATGAGTCAACCTCCACATACTGCCGAAGCCGCTTCCGAACCTCAGGATCTTGCGGTCACGATTTCTGCCTGGATGGACGGTGATGATGCAGCGCCCATGCCAGAGGCTGTGCTGACCAAACAGGGTCAACAGACGTGGCAGGTGTATCACCTGATTGGCGACACGCTGCGTACTCCTGAATTAGCAATACCCCCCACCTCGGA
>Ga0164293_10002035_pt1 | contig 17107 bp, 15 predicted proteins | sample GEODES118metaG_FD_111487 | JGI IMG/M metagenome (GOLD analysis project Ga0164293, IMG submission 111487) | Eutrophic lake water microbial communities from Lake Mendota, Wisconsin, USA - GEODES118 metaG | ecosystem: Environmental > Aquatic > Freshwater > Lake | place: USA: Lake Mendota...
ACGTTTTTTCAACGGCGAAGCGCGGGCGCCCCACTCTGGGCTAGATTTTGCGGCGCCAACAGGCACTCCTATCAAAGCTCCTGCCGCCGGTACTGTCATCCTAGTCGGCGATTTTTTCTTTAATGGGAAAACCGTATTTGTCGATCACGGGCAGGGCATGATCAGTATGTTCTGCCACTTATCCGTGATTGATGTGGCGCAAGGGCAGAGACTGGAGCGCGGCCAAGTGTTGGGGAATGTAGGAGCGACAGGCCGCGTGACTGGCGCCCATTTGCACTGGAACGTGAGTCTGAATGACGCGCGTGTCGATCCAGCTATTTTTATTGGGATGTTTACCCCCTAAGCAAAACCCACTCGAAATGTATGGGCTAAAAAAATCTAGGCGATCGAGTCTCGGTCAGGCTTCTGAGGGTGGAACATAAGCACCGTACTGATTTTCCTCGGGCTTTGTTTCTTGCGCGTACCAATAGATCAGCACCAGAATTCCGATAACTGTAATAAAGATCAACTGCCACCAACCGGTTCGGCCAATATCGTGTAATCGTCTTGCTCCAGCAGCCCACAACGGCAAGACAAACGCAAGACTAACGAGCAAGGAAACCAAATTTCCCGCAGCGAGACTTGCGATCCAGTTGATCAAAAACGTAAACAAATAAAACCACCAGAACTCGCTTCTTGTGGCACGCCCGGAAAAAGTCGCGTACTTTGACAAGCAAGTCGAAACAGCTGTAGCGAATTTCATACTCCCTCCAAGAGGCTCAGGAAAAATGAGATTTTAGTGCGTATGCCGATACAATCAAGTATCAAGCACTCCAACACAGACTGTCTATACAATCTGTCCCAACATGTTCTCTAAAGGCGTTAACCGCATGAGTATCCATTTTATTCGTCATGGTGAGACCTTACTAAATGCCGCCCGCGTCATTCAGCCTGCCGATACACCCCTCGGACCTCGTGGGCTCGAACAAGCGGAGTTGGCCGCACAGCGTATCAAGTCCCTTAAGCCTGCAGCAATACTAAGCAGCGACATGCCTCGCGCTTGGCAAACCGCGCAAGCTATCTCAAAGGCGACTGGCCTCACCCCTCAAACTACCACGTTGTTATGGGAAAGAAATTTTGGAGACTTTCGAGGTAAGCCGCACAATGCCTTTGACTTTGATCCCATCAACATGGAAGATGCGCCACCTAACGGAGAGTCACTAGCAACATTCCATGCTCGCGTTGACAGGGCGTTAGAGTACGCGATCGCATTACATGCCACACTTAACGGACCACTGATTGTTGTCAGTCACGGATTGGTAATTCATTCCTTATTCCAACGTCGTGTCGATCTAAATGGGCACACGCTACCGCAGCGCATTAGCAACACTGCGGTAAGCACGATCGATCCAACAAAGCCACACCGCGCAATACTCGTGAACTGTACGCTGCACCTCTCTGGCACACCTCTCGCGGATGATGCCAAGAGTCTTTCTGGAGGCTAAGTCGTCAACGGCTTACTTAGCACCAAAAAGACGTTTCAGGCGCGCCCAAAGAATTGAGATAAATACTGCGAGAGGATTAATAGCTGCCGCAGAGGGTGCGCGCTGGCCATTGGGATCTTGAATGACACCCGCCACGTTGCGGCCAAAGTCCGAGATCATCCTGCGAACAAACTCTTGTACCAAACCTGATCGTGAAAACTGGGCGAGAGGTCCTTGCAAGACATAGGTCAGTTCGACAAAAACTTTTGTATGTGACTGATCCAAACTTTGAACATGGTAGAGCACATCACCAGTGGCACGCGACTGGCTTAGCGCATCCTGCCCGCTTCCACGCAAGATGGCCTTTCTATTTTGTGGATCTAACTCGAGCATCGCTCGTCCTTTGAATGACGCTGACATCGGTCCGAACTTCACCGCAACCGATCCAGTCACTTCCGCGCCAGTCATTTCATCAAGTTGAGCGCCAGGCAAACAAGCCGCCACGCGATGCAAATCCGTCATGAACAACCACACATCATCGGCTGAGCAAGGAACCTCAAAGGAACCATCGACTTTCGTGCCCATCGACTTCCCGTCCGTAAGCACTGCCACAGTTTCCGGCACACCTTGCCGCACTTCTGATGTGCGACTAGTGACTTGCGCACGAAAACCCTCAAACCCTTCGGCTGGTGCACTCGCACCGCGCTCAGATCCTCGGTATCCCTGTTTGCCACTGCGCAAGAGCTCAATTTCAGCATCAGGGTTCTGCGACAGATCACGCAAGACACTCATGATAGCCGCCACGATTCCCATATAGCCGGTACATCGACATATATTGCCGGCAAGTTCTATCCGCACGCGTTCTTCGTCTGCCTCTGGCAGCCGCAAAACGATATCCCGTGCGCTCGCTAACATCCCCGGTGTGCAGTACCCACACTGAAGCGCATGATGGACGGTAAACGCTTCGCGTAGACGCCTCATCACCGGATCTTGAGCGTAGCCCTCAATCGTCGTTACAGCTTGACCATCACAAGCAACTGCATAAGTAATACAGGAACGCACCGGCACACCATCAACCAACACTGTACAAGCACCACACACGCCGTGCTCACAGCCCAGATGTGTCCCAGTTAACTGCAGCTGGTCACGCAAAAAATCACCTAGGTGCGTCCGCGGCGCGACTTGCTGCGATGAGCTCTGACCATTTACTTGGATTTGAATCGTCTTCATGCTCATCTTTGCACTCCGAATGCCTGTTGCACACAGCGCAATACCACCTGAACAAACATTTGTCGCGTGATAGGGTCTTGCTGGGGGAGTGCCTTAAGCAAAGCCGCCAGCACAGCACCTACATCAAAACCTTCCAGACCCTGTGCGGCAACTTGCGCTGCAAGATCATCCAAGACACAGGGTGCACCATCCAAGGCACCCACGACAATACGCGCTACCTTCGATGCGGGATCAATGTATGTTGCACAACTCGCATGGGCGAATTCACCAGTCTTTCGACAAAACTTTTGGTAACCCCAACGTGCACGGGATGATACCTCAGGAAAATGCACAGCAACGATCATATCGTCTGACGCCAAGACTGTCGTATATGCGGCCTGCATAAAATCAGACATCGCTACCAGCTTAGTGCCGGACGGCGACTGAATCTCAATGCGAGCATCCAACGCTGCGCACGCTAGCACCCAGTCTGCTGCAGGATCCGCATGCGCGAGACTACCGCCCATCGTGCCACGATTGCGCACTGAACGATATGCGATGCGCGAAGCCACCATTTGAAGGGGATGATTGCGAAGCAAATCGAAGACACCATCTTCTATTTGTGCATGCGTCACTGACGCACCCACCCGTATAAAATTTTGATGACGCGTAACCGTCTGGAGTGCTGCAAGCTTGGATACATCGACAACCGTATCAGGACGAGCCAGACGCAAATTGAGCATCGGTCCTAAAGATTGACTACCCGCAAGTAGTTTGGCTCGCTCACCAGAAGCCGTTAGTATGCCCAAGGCCTCCTGGATACTAGTCGCACAAACATAATTAAACTGGGCTGCTTTCATGCGTCACCCTTTGAGGCCGCCTGCCTTGCTTGCTCAATCGCCTCGAGTAGACGCCGAGGTGTTAAGGGCGTCTGATTCACCTCGATACGCCCACCCAATTTACGTAAAGCGTCGTTAACCGCTCCAAAAATTGCGGCAGGCGGTGCGATAGCACCTCCCTCCCCCATCCCCTTTGCGCCAAATTCTGTGTGCGGAGAAGGCGTTTCAATATGGTCGATACGGATATTAGGAACCTCAGTCGCACCGGGCATCGTGTAGTCTGCAAGGGTAGAAGCGAGAGGTTGACCAAACGTGTCATAAGGCATTTCTTCATACAACGCTGTTCCGATTCCTTGAGCAACACCGCCGATCGTTTGACCCTCTACTACCATCGGATTCACGACTACGCCACAGTCTTCCACAACGACATAATCTAAAATTTCGACACTGCCCATCCTTGGGTCGATTGCCACGACTGCTGCATGGGTCGCATAAGAAAAGGCCCCAGTATCAACTTTGGGCTTATAGCCTACCGTTGCTTCTAATCCAGTTGGGTCGACATCCGCTGGTAGCCTTTGCGGATTCAGATACCAAGCATTTGCGACTTGATCGATGGTCACGTGCGCATTTGCTGTTTTGACACAACCGTCTTCAAAATACACGGAGGCAACATCTGCCTCAAGCAGGTGGGCACCAATCTTTAAAATCTGCGGGATGAGTTTTTTACAGGCCTGAGAAACCGCTCCGCCTGACATGACGAGCGAACGCGAGGCGTACGTGCCACTCGAATAGGGTGTCTGCCCAGTATCGCCATGGATCACCCGAGTACGCGACACATCGATACCTAAAACTTCATTGGCGATTTGTGCAAAGGTCGTCTCCATACCCTGACCGTGCGAATGTACCCCCACGCGTATGTCGAGTCCACCATCTGGAGTCAAACGCACCATCGCCTGATCAAAACCAGGGACGATTGGCATCCCCCATGCAGCGAAGACGGATGTCCCGTGAGCGGACTGTTCGGTGTAGGTAGCAATTCCAAAGCCGACAAGCCTTCCATCCGACTCCCCAACTTCTTGACGCGATCGGATCGCTTTCAAGTCGATCATCTCTAACGCACGCCGCACACTTGCTGGGTAATCGCCACTATCGAAATATTTGTTCGCCACATTCAGATAAGGCATCTGCTCGGGCTGTACGAGATTCTCTACTCGAATCTCCCAGGGCTCACGTCCCACCTCTTGTGCGATCGCATTCAAGGTGAGTTCCATGGCAAAACAAACGCCTGTGCGCGCTACACCACGGTAAGGCACAAAACCTGGCTTGTTCGTCGCGACGCAACGGGTCACACAGCGATATCCCTCAAAGGCATACGGACCAGGCAAGTTACCCACTGCCTGACCAGGCTCAATGCCGATCGTAAAAGGCCAAACGGAGTACGCACCACCATCGATCGTAATCTTCGCATCTAACGCTAACAGTCGCCCTCGCTTGTCGGCGTAAGCTGTCATTTCGTAATAGTGTTCACGTGTATTTGCACCAGCGATCAAATGCTCTCGTCGGTCTTCAACATAGCGAAAGGGCTTTCGATAAGTCTTCGCGAGCCAGGCAACGCATAGCTCTTCTGGTTGCAAGATACATTTATAACCAAAGGCGCCGCCAACATCTGGGGAAATGACGCGCAACTGCCCCTGATCCAATTGGAGGTATTGCGCGAGTGCAGTACGAATGAGGTGTGGCACCTGCGTTGCGCTCACTACAACTAATTGATTGGCCGGATGATCCCAGTAAGCGAGCACCGCCTTACCCTCGAGCGGTACTTGGCACTGCCGAGCCAAGCTCATTTTACGGTGCACGACCACATCGGCCTTCGCACTTAACTCGTCAAAGCGCTTGTCTGCGGATAGTGTGACAAAAATATTATCTTTCCAACCCTCATGCATCAAATTCGATTGGGCTTGCGCAGCCGTTTGGATATCAGCGTAAACCGGAAGTTCCTGATAATCGACCTCTGCTTGCTCTAGCAGATCCTCGGCCTCAGCACGCGTTGGTGCGCAAGACATAAGAACCGCCTCGCCAACGAAACGCACCTTACCGCTTGCAAGCGGTGACTGCACTGACGATTGGTATGTTGGCAGTGACGAATCAGCAGCGATGTCGAGCGCGCCGACTAAATCACGGCGCTCAAATATTTGTCCTGCGAGCGCTGAAGGAATTCGAACGTTTGTAATGCGCGCATGGGCCAGAGGGCTTCTTGTGAACGCGACTTCACTCAGCCCAGGCATTGTCATGTCAGCGACGAAGTTGCCTTTGCCGTGAAGATGTCGGGCATCTTCTTTGCGTTGCACTCTCGCCCCGATACCCTGGGGCTTGATCTGCTTCACATCACCTGGGTGACCCATGCGGTTTTCTCACATCAAAGAAATGAATTAACGACGTCCAACCGCAGCGTAGGTGTAGTTATCCAAAGAAGCCTCGGACAGACGGAACCAGCTAGCCTCGCTTTGCTGGAAGGCTTGCCACTGCGGGAAAATCTTCGCAAAGTCAGGATTTTTTGCTGAGAGCTCGACCCATAACTCTTGCGACGCCTTATAGGTGGCATCCATTACATCGCGAGGGAAGATACTGACTTTCGCTCCACCGCCAATCAGTTTACGCAAGGCATCTGGATTCTTGGCGTCATAGTTAGCTAGCATCTTGAGAGTCTGCTCATTACAGGCGACTTCAAATGCAGCTTGGTAAGCTGGTGGCAAAGCGGCGAAGGCCTTGTCATTGACCATTGTTGTAATGGACGCGCTACCTTCAAACCAACCAGGTGCATAATAAAACGGTGCTACCTTGTTTAAGCCCAACTTCAAATCATCGTACGGGCCAATCCACTCCGCGGCGTCGATCGTTCCTTTTTCTAGAGAAGAATAGATATCGCTAGCGGGAATTTGTTGCGATATTGAGCCAAGCTTTGATAACACCATACCACCGATGCCACCGATTCGGATCTTCAAGCCCTTGAGGTCTTCAACCGACTTAATCTCTTTACGATACCAACCACCCATCTGTACACCAACGTTACCGCTCGTAAAATTGATGATGTTGTATTTTTTATAGACTTCACGTACAAGCTCAAGACCACCGCCGTACATCATCCAGGCATTATGTTGACGTGCGTTCAAGCCATAGCTCAAACCCGTATCAAACGCCAGTGCATTGTTCTTACCTAAAAAGTACGTGCTCAGGGTGTGATTGCACTCAACAGTTTGATTGCTGACCGCATCCATCGTTTGCGCCGCGGGTAGAATTTCTCCGCCAGCAAAAACACGGATTTCAAACTTCCCCTCAGTAATTTGACCCACACGCTTGGCGAGTTCTTCGGCCGAGCCATAAATCGTGTCAAGATTTTTAGGCCAACTTGTAGCCATACGCCACCTGACCTGTGGCGTACCCTGCGCAAAGGCGGGTGAACCTAGCGTGGCAAGACCAGCACCAGCGACGGTAGCGGTTTTAGTGAGAAAGCGACGACGTTGCATACGAATCTCCTGACGATAAAAAGTAGGTTAAGTGAGCATACTGATAGGTCTAACAAAGATCAACAACTCTAACTTCAACAACTCTTTGGAGGCTAGGGCTTGATGCCATAACCTCCGCCTCCGGGCAAGGCAAGCTCAAGGGTATCCCCCTCAACCATGTCCACGACGCCCTTAGGATTCTGCACCGGCTGTCCATTGAGAAGCACATGTCCGGTACGACCAGCCGAACCGCCCTCGATACCCTTCGCAGGAATTCGCGTGCGTTCCGTTAATAACGAGACCCGGAGCCGACCGGGCCAGCGCGACTGAAAGGAAACTTTTTGCCCCATTCCACCGCGATGCGCTCCTTCGCCGCCCGACCCATCGATCAAACTTTTGCTGCGAAAGAGCACAGGCGAAAGCATCTCAGCGACTTCGATCGGCGTATTAGATATATTGGCGGGAAAGCCAGCCGCAGGTGGCCCATCACGATCCCGCATCGCACCCATTCCGCCATTAAAAAACAGAATGCTAGAAAACGATGTGCCGCGTACTGTATCGACGCCTCGCATCAAGACAGACCAGAGTGGTGTGCCGCTATCGGCCTGAACCTTATCGGGCATCACCGAAGAAAGGGCATCAAACACCGCAGCTTGTAATTGATGCCCAATCAAATGCCGAGCACCCACGGCCGCAGGCGGTTTCGCGTTGACGATTGTTCCCTCGGGTGCGATCACTTTAAACAAGCGTGTAAAACCATCATTATTCGGTATGCCTGGTGAGAGCAAACATTTAAATGGATAGATGGTGTAGGCGTAGGTGTGATTAAAGGTTTCATTGATACCGAACCGCACCTGACCCGTACTGCCGCTGTAGTCAACCGTCACGCCTTCTGGGGTAACCGTTAGTGTGGCCTCAATCCGAACGGTTTCATCCCAACCGTCCGACTCGACAGAGCCGTGATACACACCAGGAGGAATTTTGCGTAGCTCACGCAGCGCTGCGTCCTCAGACGCCTTAAAAATCGCAGCGGCAATCTCTTCGATATCCGAGATCCCATACTCTTCGAGTAGTTCAACCAAGCGGCGCTCAGCAACACGCAACGCACCTACCTGCGCCTCGATATCGCCCCGCACTTGCTGAGGCAAACGCACATTCGCCTCGAGCATTTGCATCACCCAGGGGTTGAAGACACCCTCTTCTGCAAGCTTCACGACGGGAAAACGAATTCCCTCCTCGTATACCTCGCCCGCATCAGCGGACCATTGTCGCCCGCCAATATCAGAAAGGTGTGCGACCGCCATGGCGTAGGCAACTAAGCGACCTTTATAAAAGATCGGAGCGACCATCGTGGCATCGGGTAAATGTCCCGTGCCAATCCAGGGATCATTGGTAAACAGGATATCCCCTTGCTTCAAGTTCTCTGGCGCAATGATCTTTAAAATCCCTTTCAGGGATAGTGGCGCAGTTCCAATGAAACCAGGAATGCTGAGAGACGACTGTGCAACGAGTCGCGACTCCGTGTCGAGCAATACACAGGCAAAGTCATTCGACTCTCGCACGACGGTAGAAAACGAAGTGCGCTTAAGCGTCGCACCAGCCTCATCGGTGATCGCAATAAGACGATTCCAATAGATTTCTAAATCGATCGGACTCATCGTGTTTGGCTTAGTATTTGTCATGCTGAATGCCCTTGTTTAACGCCCAGGGTAATACGCAAGTTCGCGTGCTCGTCCAATCGAAAACGATCACCAGGGCCGATCACCACGGTCGAACCCGGCTGCTCTATTAACGCTGGGCCAACGTAATCCTCTCCTAGGCGCAGACCTCTGATATCCATCACAGGTGTATCGACAAACACATCCAGATCAGGAAAAAAAGCCGAACGCATGCGAGGGGCAACATCCTGCTCAGTGGGGGTCAACTGCAAGCCACTCGCAACGACCGTCTCTGGTGCAGGTGCTGCGCCCTCTACGCGCCAGTTCACAGCTTCAACACGTTGCGCAGTCAATTTACCGCCAAATCGCTGCGCATACGCTTGCGCAAAAGCCTCTTCGATATCAACTTGGCGCGCAGCGATCAAGGGCGTGGGCAACTCAGTCTCTACTTCAAAGCCCTGACCGACATAACGCATATCCGCACTTCGACGGAATTGAATATCTTTGCTTGCAATACCTGCCGTAGCGAGTTCACTACGCAGACTGTCTTCCATTGCCTCCAGAAGCGCGTCGATCTCTGCCCAGTCCATATCTGCCAAGCGTACAAATTTTGTACGAACTAAATCCATTTTCATCGGCGCAACAAGTAAACCAAACGCAGAGAATACGCCTGCGTTGGCAGGCACCAGAATCTCTTTACATCCACTTCGACGCGCTACTTCGCGCGCGTGAATAGGGCCCGCTCCACCAAACGCTAAAAGCGTATAGCGCCGGATATCACGACCATTTTCAACCGCATGAATCTTCGCGGCGACCGCCATATGTTCACAAACGATGCGATGAATCCCGTTCGCTGCCTCAATGACCGAGATTCCAAGCGGATCGGCCACATGCTTCTTGATCGCCTGCTCGGCAAGCTCGAGCCGCAGGCGCACGGCTCCGCTGAGGGTTCCCTGCGGCTCCAGATAACCCAGCACTAACGCCGCATCAGTAACCGTTGGACGCTCACCGCCTAGGCCATAGCACGCCGGGCCAGGGCTGGAACCCGCGCTCTGCGGACCTACCTTTAATAATCCGGTGGAATCAACATGCGCAATGCTGCCACCGCCAGCGCCAATCTCAATCAGATCAACAGTCGGCAAACGCACGGGCAATCCACTACCCTTTTTAAAGCGCGCTTGCCGAGCCGCTTCAAACTCTGTCGTAATAGACGGGCGACCGTTAGAAATTAAACACGCTTTCGCGGTCGTGCCGCCCATGTCAAAGGCCATCACATCTGCAGTGTTGGCCAAGCGCGCGGCATACGCAGCACCAAGCGCTCCAGCAGCGGGTCCAGATTCAAGCATCCGAATAGGCATGCGCTCGCCTAACTGGCGAGAAATCACACCACCGTTAGACTGCATGATGTGTAACGTCGCACGCAGTCCTGTTTGACGCAATCCGTCTTCAATCGCGCCCAGATAGTTTCCCACCATCGGCATCACACAGGCATTGAGTACGGTCGCAACCGAGCGTTCATACTCGCGCATCTCGCCGAGCACTTCACTCGACAGCGACACGCATAGCTCTGGTGCCACGCGTTGAATGACCATTTTTATACGCTGTTCATGCGAAGGATTGGCATAGCTGTGCAGCAGACATACCGCGATGGCTTTCACGCCCGCCTCTTTGAGTTGCCGCACGACGCGTTCAACATCGACATCATCCAAAGCTTGCACGACAGCGCCCGATGCATCGGTCCGCTCTTGCACTTCTAAACGCAATTCACGTGGAACAATGGGATCAGGCCCCGGGGTGGTCAAGTCATATAAGTCGTAGCGCAGCTCACGGGCGATCTCAAGCACGTCACGAAAACCAGCGGTCGTAATCAATCCCGTGACAGCGCCTTTTCGTTCGATCACAAGGTTTGTCACAGCCGTCGTAGCGCCCACCACCACATCTGTCACCTGAGACAGAGTCAGACCGTGCTCTTTGAGCATCGCCAAAAGACCTGTGCGTATCGGAAGTACGACATCACCGACGCCCGTCAGCACTTTAGCGGTCAAGGCACTACCATCAGAACCGAGCAATACCAGGTCTGTGAACGTTCCCCCAATATCAAAAGCGAAACGGTACTGCAATGGAGATTTCCCAGCTGACATCAATTACCCCTTGACCTTCGATAGCTTGATACCACGCTCAAACCCTTTCTCAAATTTTTTATTCTCAAATACCTCTGGCTTGATCTGAAAGAACTCTTTGAGCGCACGCTGCTCCTCGGTCGTCGTGTGCATGGTCGTCGCATCAAAGGGACAGGTTTGTGTACACATCTCACATCCGATGCAATTTGCATGAATGGATTCAACACTCCCGTCGCCTTGTGCTAAGGCATCATAAAAACAAGTTTGGATGCAAATCGTGCAGCTCGGATTCTTACAGGCCTCGCTGGCGATCTCGCTGTGCATGCGTGGCTTGCGAAACTGCTCACCATAATCTTTTACCGCTTGACGTGAAGCAATACCTGTCATGGATGCAATATCAGGATAACCATGGGTATCCATGAAGGTATCGAGTCCGTTGATCATACTAGGCAAGTACTTGATACCTTTGAGCATCAGTACAGAACCAACCTGCACCAAGGGAGCACCGGTCATGATGAACTCGACGATATCGCGGTGGTCATAAATACCGTTTGACCCTGTGATGGGCATCCCAAGTTCGGTATAGATGCGATTGACCCAACGTAGCGAGAGCGCCTTAGCCCAAACCCCACCGATCCCTGCTGGGCCTCCAAGGCGAGGCAAGCCCGTTTCAATATCAACCGAGAATCCTGTGTAGCGATTGGTTGCCGTGACTGCTGAGGCACCGGCCTCTTTTACTGCGCGTGCGACATCCAACACCCGAGACTGGTCCGGGGTAAGCTTGATCACGACGGGAATCTTTACCGCCTCACACACACGCGCCGTCACTTCACGAGCGATTTCTGGTTCTTGTCCAATCATCGAGCCACCATGCACGCCAGGCATCATGGCTGGGTGAGGACATCCGAAATTTAACTCCACCATTGGCAGACCACAGTCTTCGATCGTGCGACAGATATCAATCCAACTCTGCATCGTCTTGCCGCCTGCGCTACCGATGAGATGCGAGCCCTGATCTTGCGCGTATTTATTTAGATCCTTGAGGTGTGGAATCCATTCACGTAGGGTCGTACTGGAATAACCTGAACGACTATAAAAAACAAAATTCTTATTGACCTTGCCTTTGATGAGCTCGTTCTTTTCGTTCAAAATCGCATATTTTGAGTTCTGCGTCAGTCGAGCCATATCCTCGATGTCGGTCAGGGTCTTGATGATCATGCCGCCCGCACCAGCGTCGACACATTCACGAATAACCTCTGGACTATTCGTCGTCTCAATTGAGGCAATCACGACTGGGTTTTTAAATTTGATCCCGCAAAAATCTAACGACAAATCAGCCATGCTATTTCTCCAAATCGAATAGTTTCAGTTCACACAGAATTTTGTTTTCGTTTACGGCGTGCGTCTAACGCATTCCCGCCGGGACGCAAGGAGGTACGGCCGCTCTCATTATTGGCTTCAACCAGCCTTACCAACAGGTCAAGAAAAATACGTCGCTCCGCAGGTGCGAGCGGCTCTAACAACTGTTGCTGCGACAACTGCATATCCCGTTGATAGCGCTGTACGAATTTTTTTCCTGCGGGTGTTGTCAGACAAAGCTTGCGGCGGCGGTTCAGTGGATCAACCACCCTTGAAACGAGGCTACGGTCTTCGAGCCTTTTGAGTATTTCGGCTACGTTGGCGGGGTCGAGGCCCATCTCTTCCCCTATCGTCGCTTGGTCAACGCCGGGCCGCATCATCAAAACACTTAATAGCCCAAACTGAATGGGCGTCACTTGACCATCTGCAACTTGCTCGATAAACATCGCAACGTGAATTTGATGCAGCCGCCGGATCAGATACCCAGGGCGATCCCAAATCGTGTGTGGAGGACCGCTCGCTTGCTTTTTAGAGTCGACAGTCGGTACGACGACTAAGGCCGCCCTACCCTTACCTTCGCCAGCTCCCAAGCTCTTTGCCACGCGGCTTCCTGCTCAATCGTTTGTATACGAACGGTTCGTATACTGATGATCGATTGTCAATCCAGCTGGATAGATGTGTCAAGCGAAATATTGACTAAATCCTAGGGTCGAACCCCCGGGGTTTCCATTAGCATGCCGCGGGCGCGCCACATCAAAAACAGTTCAAGCTCAACGAGCTCTTTTGAACCAAGCGCGAAGGGCTCTGCTCTGACACCCGTCATACAGTTACGTAGGCGCCGCTGCAAAGAACCGACGGATTGCCATTCCAAACGGTATAGCGGATACGCGGTGGGATGACCCTGTGGGATAGGGTTTCCCCCGAGCTTTTGTCCCGACCGCTCGGCATGGCATTGCGCGCAAGAGAGATTGAGTTGCCCCAGTCTCTCATAAAACAATGTTCTGCCCGCTTCAAGCGCAAGAGCATTAACAGGCGTTCTTTCAATGGCAATTGGCAGGCCTTTTGATTGCTGCCCGATATAGGACGTTAGCGCGAGTAAAGGTTTGCTCTCGGGCGCATAAGGCTCACCCTCTTGACGCGTCTGACGGCACACATTGATCTGATCCGATAAGTTCAACAGTGCAGAGCCCACAAACTTAGGGAAACTGGCCGCCACGCCTTTCATCGAAGTGGCCTCTGTACCATGACATGTCGCGCACGCAATCTGGCGCTTACCTGAAGCTGTTTGCCAGAGCGACTCGCCATCCAACACCCAAAACGTTGCCGGGTTTTGTGAAGGATCATCTTGCATGGCGCGATTTTCCGGCGACATCAGCGCATAACTCGACTGACGCGCAGAACCCACCGGATCTGCCCAAGCGCAGATAGCGAATAAAGCCGTCGACCACAACCAAGAAAAACGGGCAAGGTTGTGCATCAACGCCAACAGATCACGAAACGGTTAACTGGCTGGTGACGCTCGACGTATAGCCGTTATCGCCCACCCACTTAAACTCAAGCGATCCAGTCTCGGTTGCAACGGTAAAAAAGTTGATCACAGGATTCGCACCGACACCTGGGTGTAGATCCGCACGAAAAACTTCTTGCCCGTTATAGGTACAAACAAACTCGCGAATAATATCGCGCGGTATGCGTTCGCCTTGCTGTGTGTGCCGAAAGCCAGATTCCATGTCGTGCTGAACAATGACACGAATGGCAACGACCTCTCCCTTTGCAGCAACTTTAGGCATCGTCACAAGCGTACGTGACGTCTTACTCATATGACCTCCGTACAGGCAGCCAGGGTAACCAAGGTGTCAGCGTGGCCGCTCCAAAAAGTTCCATCACTCATTTGCGCGATTGCCCACACGCGCTGGGAGTTTGCTAACCGAATGCGCGTCCCGATATCAGCACGCCCTGCGCGAACTCCCAAAAAGAAGCTGACAATATTGGGCTGTGGATTGCCTTCGGCGATTAAATGTATGGCCTTGACATGATCAGCCGCTGTCATAGGGCTATCGACAGAGACTTTAATTGCCACGAGGTTGCCATTCTCCACTAGCGGTGGAAGCTCGAGGGTTACCTTGCCTGCCCGAGGAGCGACAGTACCCATGAGGGCTTTCATCGCAGCGAGCGCCTCGTCTTCGGTGGCATGGGTAGCAAAAAGAGGCGCTAAACCTACCGCACCCATCGCCATCACAAAGGTTCTTCGATTTGTTGTCACGGTTTCAAGCTCACTAAAAACGCTACGACATCTTCAATCTCTTGGCCAGTCAATAATGTTTTACCGGCATACCCCGGAGCAACTCGGCTCAACCCACTAGACCGATAATAGGCCGGCATGATTGTCTCGGGATTAAACACACTTGCATCAACGATACGAGCTCGCAACTGACTCGCCGTCAGCCGCTGCGCACTCACACCAAGATCAGGTGCCATATTGCCTTGGAAACGCTCCTCGGGAAATGGACCGCTGTGGCAAAGAATGCAAAGTCCGCTTTGTCGACTTAAAACAATTACCCTACCCCGAACAGCATCCCCTGGCTGACTCACCAGAGGTTCAGGAATCTCTAGCGCAGAACGAATCTGCGCACAGCTTACAGTGGGTGCTGCAAACGACACAATCGTCGCAAGCAACATTCCACCAACAAGCCTTAAGGTCATACCAACGTAAAGCCACTCTTCTTGAGTGGCACGTCACGCAACCGCTTTCCTGTCGCACGATAAATTGCGTTCAGAACTGCGGGTGCTGCGACACAAATCGTTGGTTCACCGATACCGCCCCAGTCTTTACCGCCACCTTGAATGATGATGGTCTCAACTTTCGGCATTTGCGCCAAACGGATCGAGCCAAAGGTATCGAAGTTCTTTTGCTCGACACGACCATCTTTGATGGTGCACTCTTCTTCAAACAAGGCAGACAAGCCATACACAAACGAACCCGAGACTTGGCGCTCGATCTGTGCAGGATTCACGGCGTAGCCGCAATCTGTCGCGGCGACAATGCGATGGATCTTCACCTTATTGCCGTCGGTTACAGATAGCTCCGCAGCTGCAGCAACATAGCTACCGAAGGCAGTCATTTGCGCGACACCGCGGAATACGCCTTTTGCCGCAGGCTTGGTCCAGCCGATACCGTCCGCAACTGCGTTCAGCACGGCCAAGTTACGGGGGAACTTAGTCATGTACTTGCGCCGGAACTCAACGGCATCCACTCCAGCGGCCTCAGCCATCTCATCCATGAAACATTCGATAAAGATTGCGTTCTGATTAATGTTCACACCACGCCAGAAACCTGGTGGCACATGCGTGTTACGCATTGCATGATCGATCAGCTGGTTAGGGAACTCATAGCCGAGTGCATGTTCCCCACCATCAAACACACCCTGGAACACGATGGGATCACGGCCTTTTTGTTGTGCAACGATTGCTGGGCGCACCGCAGCCAGAATCGATTGTCCCGACAGACGCATATGCACACCGGTCAGATTCTTGTTGGCATCAAAGGAGCCTGTGAGCTTACACATCATGACGGGGTGGTAACGACCCTGCGTCATATCTTCTTCACGGGTCCAGATCAGCTTGATCGGTGTACCAGGCATTTGCTTAGCGATGTTGACCGCCTGCGTGGTGTAGTCCTGGAATGCACCACGACGACCAAAGCCGCCACCGAGATTGATCTTATAGACCTCGCACTTATCACCCGGCAAACCGGAAGCCGCGATCACTGCAGCCATGGATGCTTCGCCGTCTTGCGTTGGCACCCAGGCTTCACAACGCTCTGGCGTCCACTTCGCCGTGGCATTCATCGGCTCCATCGGTGCGTGATTCAAGAAGGGGTAGAAATAAGTGGATTCAACCTTGTTCGCAGCACCGGCAAGCGCTGCTTTGGTGTCGCCGCGGGTATTACCCACAAAGGCTTGCTCGGCAGTTAACCCTTCTTTCAACATCACTGCGATTGAGGCGCTGTTTACCTTACCGTTCGCGCCTTCATCCCAAACAATTGGCAAGGCATCCAAAGCAGTCTTGGCAATCCAAAACGTGTCCGCTACCACGGCAACAGCAGTGTCGCCGACTTGCACCACTTTTTTCACACCCTTCATGCCAGAAATTTTCGCAGCATCAAAGCTTTTCACTTTGCCACCAAAGACTGGACTCTCTTTAATCGTCGCAACCAACATGCCAGGCAGTTTTAAATCCATGCCATAGACTTGTTTGCCGGTCACTTTATCTTCGAAGGTGTCGATACGCTGCACCGACTTACCAATGATCTTCCAGGACTTCGGGTCCTTAAGCGTGATCTCGGTAGGAACAGGCAACTTCGAAGCAGCTAACGCCACTTTACCGAAGGTTGTTTTGCGACCGCTCGGGGTATGTGTGATCACGCTATCAGCTGCCACGCATTCTGCTGCGGGGACTTTCCACTCCTCAGCAGCTGCTTGGACCAACATCAGGCGGGCAGCGGCGCCACCCTTACGTACGTACTGTTCGGACGTGCGGATGCCGCGGCTACCACCAGTGGAGAAGTCGCCCCAAGGACGCTTACGCGCCAAGCTTTGTCCAGGAGTTGGATATTCAGTCGTGACTTTTTTCCAGTCGCACTCAAGCTCTTCGGCGACCATCTGCGCGAGACCCGTGATCGTGCCCTGCCCCATTTCTGAGCGCACGACACGTACGACGACAGTGTCGTCCGGCTTGATGACTACCCACACACCAATCTCGGGCGTTGCAGCAACCGATTGTGCGGAACTAATAAAAGGAAACTGCAAACCAATCGCAAGACCTGTGCTGACCGCGGTCGAGCCAACGATAAACTGTCTGCGGGAAGGATTCGGGACGCGTGCATTCATGTGAAGACCCCTTAGGCTTTAGCAACAGAGTGGATCGCAGCGCGGACTTCTTGAAAGCTTCCGCAAC